>Ga0214544_1002847_pt1 | contig 36101 bp, 31 predicted proteins | sample CNSS3metaG_FD_160074 | JGI IMG/M metagenome (GOLD analysis project Ga0214544, IMG submission 160074) | Root nodule microbial communities from cowpea collected in UCLA plant growth center, Los Angeles, California, USA - CNSS3 | ecosystem: Host-associated > Plants > Roots > Nodule | place: USA...
TTTGATTTTTGCGCAAATCTAATGAATGTTGTCGGTATGGTTGAAGTTTCACCAAGACTAAGTCACCCACTTCTAATTCCACATCCATGCGTTTCTTATCTGAGTACTTCTTTTGGATTTGTTGAGTTCTCTGCAAATTTAACTTGAGCTTCTACAGTATGGCATCCCGGGAAATTAATTGCTCTTGTACTGAAAGGGGATCATTATCTTGTGGGACATATTTGAGTATTTTCGGGGGTTCTCTCCCATACACAACTCGAAACGGTGTCATACCCGTGCTTGTGTGGTATGTTGTATTGTACCAATATTCTGCCCATGCTAGCATCTTAGACCATTCCCTTGGTGCATCGAAAGTGAAGCAGCGTAAATACAGTTCTAGGAATTTATTAAGAATCTCAGATTGGCCATCTGATTGTGGATGATAGGTTGATGACATCTTGAGTGTGGTACCACTGAATTGCCAAAGAAACTTCCAAAATTGACTAGTGAAAACCTTGTCTCTGTCCGATACTATGGATTTGGGTAATCCATGTAATTTTACTACGTTTTTGAAGAAGATTTCAGCCACCGATTTGCTCGTGAAGTCTTGTTTCAATGGCATAAAGTGAGCTGCCTTAGATAATCTATCAACCACTACATAGATCACTATGAAACCATAGGATACTGGAAGGCCTGTTATGAAATCCATTGCTAACTCCTCCCAGATCTGATCTGGAATTGGCAAGGGTTGCAGCAAGCCTGCTGGCAGTGTAGTGGCCATCTTTGCTTATTGACAAATTAAGCATTGTTGCACAAACAGTTTAATGTCATGGTGCATCCTTTTCCAATAGAATTGTGCAACAATCCTATCCAAAGTTCTCGAGAATCCCGCATGTCCGTCGATGACTGAACTATGAAATTCAGCCAATATTGTCTGGATTATCTCATGGCCTGTTGGAACTACTATTCAACGTTTCCATAATAACAACCCTTGGTGCACCGAATAATGACTGTCATAGCTGGAGTTGTTAACCCCGGCTTTCATCAGGGTCTGAATTTCGCTATCAGTATCTTGGGCTTGCTTTAATAGGGTCACTAATGTAGGCACTGCTTGAGACCAAGCTACATAAAAGGACCTAGAAAGTGCATCTACGAGTATATTATCCTTCCCTGGCTTGTATTCTATTGTAAACTCATAGCCAAGAAATTTATGAAGCCATTTTTGCTGCTCTGGAGTTTGCAGACTCTGTTCCATTAAAGTTCTCAAGCTTTTCTGGTCAGTTTTAACCACAAATTTGTGACCAAGAAGATAATGTCTGAATTTGGCCACTGCTTTCGTTAGAGCATATAATTCCCGCACATAAGCTGATTGTTTCTGCAGTGATGATGACATTTTTTTGGAAAAGTATGCCACTGGATACTTGTTTTGAGTCAATACAGCCCCAATACTCATTCCAGAAGCATTAGTTTCTAATTGGAAAGGTAGTGAAAAATATGGTAAAGCCAAAACAGGACCTTGTGTTAAGGCTGTCTTCAGAGCATTAAAAGCTTTCTCCACTGCTTCTGACCATTGGAAGTTGTCCTTTTTCAGTAGTTCTGTGAGTGGACTAGCTAAGGTTGCATAATTCTTGATAATCGTCGATAATAGCCTGTTAATCCTAGAAGTTGTTTCAGACTTTTAGGTAAGGGCCAAGACCAAACAGCTTGAATCTTGCCTTCTTCCATAGCAATTCCTGCTGCTGAAACTGTGTGGCCCAAATATTCCACCTGTTGTTTGCCAAATATACATTTAGAGAGTTTGGCAAATAGCTTGTGTTCCTGCAACAGCCGTAGTACGTGTTCCAAATGTCTTAAATGTGTGCACCATGTGGGACTATAGACCAATATGTCATCGAAAAAAACCAAAACATACTTTCGCAACAGGTTCTGAAAGATGTTATTCATGAGAGATTGAAACGTTGTTGGTGCGTTTGTTAGCCCAAATGGCATCACTCTCCATTCATATAAGCCTTGATGTGTTCTAAAGGCCGTCTTATACCTATCCTCCTCTTGCACCAGAATTTGATGATAGCCAGCTCTTAAATCCAGTTTAGAAAAGAATTGTGCCCCATGTAGTTCATCAATCAACTCATCCACTGTTGGGATTGGAAAATTGTCTTTAACCGTAATCGCATTCAAAGCTCTGTAATCAGTACAAAACCTCCATGTACCATCTTTCTTTTTCACTAATATAATTGGGGACGAAAAGGGACTGTTGCTTGGCACAATGATTCCTGTTTGTAACATCTCATGTACCATAGTCTCAATTTGCTGTTTTTGGCTAAATGGGTAACGATATGGCCTGACCTTAACAGGATTCGACCCCTGTAACAGCGGAATGGCATGCGTATGAGATCGTGGTGGAGGAAGACCTTTAGGCTTGTCAAAGATCTCGCTATAGGTATGCAGCAATAGAGCTATCTCTGGTTCTGTATTAACTGGAAGGTCTAGAAACTTATCTTCTACAATGCTTTGGGTTTGAAACTGGAGACAATACATTTCCGCAATGGCCTTTGTATGAAACATTCTTCTCAAGTGGTTAAACTGAGCCTGAGCTGGTAGCTTTGTTTGTTCTCTCCTCAATGTTACAAATTTATCATTTAGCATGAATTTCAATGATATGGGTAGTAAATATGCTGGCAGCTGAATTCTGTGATTTTGAATGTCAACATCCAATCGTTTAATGAGTCCCTCTACCATCAAGGCACTTCCATTACCAACCATAACATTAAAGTTGTTAATTGGTTCAACTGGTAGCTTAAGACAGGCAGCAATTCTTGGCTATAAAAAGTTATCTGAACTTTCACTATCCAACAAAATCTGAACTGGTGATCCATTAATAACACCCTTAAATCTCATAGTCGCAACTCCATCAGAGCCCTTAAGGGCATTAAAAGACAAATGCGGTTCAGAGTGAGGTAGAGGTTTTGGATTGTCCTCCCTAGCGCTGTTAGCATTAGGTAGATCAACTGATGCAGCTTCCTCTTCGACATGCAACCAGAGATACTGCTTGTTTGGGCAACGATGAGACGGTGAATATTTTTCATCGCACGTAAAACGTAGTCCCTTTTCTCTTCTCAATTGAACCTCTGCTGGAGATAATCTTTCGACCATAGCCTTGTTTGTTTGCGGATGTGGGTTGGGTTTGTTTAACAAGGGTGGTAATGATGTAGTCTTAAGTGATTGGGATGGGGTAGTTGTTGACTGATTCTGCATATAACCCTTAGACCCATGAAATTTCTGTTTGGCAACATACTTCTCTTCAAATAATTTGGCCAATGACACGCATCGCATCAATGTTTTGGGATCTTGGACCAATACATCTCTGCGGATGTCCTGACGTAACCCTCCCACAAAACAGTCCAACAGCGTCTCTGTTGTTACCCCTTGAATGCGATTGGCTAGGGCCGTGAACTTAACGTAATATTCATGCATTGATCCCTCCTGTGTAAGTTTGAATAAATCTGCACGAGGACATTCGTAGGGTGAAGGGCCGAACTCCACTTCCAACGCTCTTGTGAACGCTACCCAAGTCGGAAACGCATGATTTTTAGCTTGCATCTGAAACCAAGGTACCACTTCTTTTTCCAAATGCATAGAGGCAATGAGTAAACGTTGATCGTCAGGGGTTTTATAGTAATCAAAAAATTGCTCAGCCTTAAAAATCCATTGCAATACTTCGGAACCATCAAACTTAGGGAAATCGAGTTTGACGTTGCGAACTTGGAATGACGGAGAAGATGAAGATAAGCGAGAACCTGTATCTAGGGCCTGAATCGATTTTATGACAGAATCCATAGAAATTTCCAGCGTTTCAAAACGAGTAGAGTCATCTCGCTGCCGCTCACTAAGAGCTGCAATCAAGGCCTTCAAATCCTTATCAGTAGCAGCTACCGTGTTGGCCAAGTGCTTAACGTCCACCATCGACTCCTTCATACGAGCCAACTCCCCTTGGAGCTCCTTCAATCTCGTGTTCTCCGCCATGAACGAGAATGAAAACACCAATGTAAGCTAGATAACAACAAAAGCCAATGTAATAGTAACAGATATACCAGAAAAGAAGACCCGCACAAATTTTTATGGAAGCAAGGGAAAATTTATTTCAATTCAACAGTGATTGTCAACCATTAACAGAAACTCAGAGAATAAGGAAAAGGTGAATCAAGAGAAAGGGATGATCTCAACAATTTTCCTCCCCTCTCTCCTCTAACAGTTTTTCCTTTTAACACATTGCTGCTAGGTCACATAATCCTTCATCCATACGCTCTCTTTCTTGGATCGTGTAATTCTGTTGTTACCCTTGCCTCCTCTGCTCTCATCCACGTGTCCCAACTTCATTGGTTTGATTTTAAGGGTCTCCAACTCATTTTCCTGTTGCACTTTCATTACAATAATGTTAGTAACTTTGTCCAATTTTTTTATTATTTAAAAGCAATTTCAATGTAAAGAGTGATGTCTATAAAGATTCTTGTAAATATCATATTTTAAATAGTTATAGTTATAATTATAAAATTGTCGTATCATATAAAAAATGATGCTACAACTATAAAGAGAAGCTATAAAGAGACCCTTATGCAGCATCCTAAAGAAGGAGATGGTGGTACGACTCAAGAAGTAAAGCATCTTATCTGGAAGAGTGTTTATGACTAGCACAAACAACTTCTGAAATTACAGTAAAAGTTAGCAAGCTTTCAACCTCACATCGGAAGAGAACACAAGCAAAATATCCAAGATATATCAGCTCCAAGAGTACAAGTGGAAACTATGGAAGAGCACTATTACATCTCAGCCTTTTATAAGAACATAATCCAACACAAGTACATTGTTCATTGGAAAGAGATTAGTACTAAAAAAAACGAAAAAGAAGAGGTGGGAGAAAAAATTTCCCTTACACAATTTTCACAACCTACAGAGCTCTCCGTACACTATCATATGTCATCTATCTGCAAATCTCAACTTTAACCGATTCCATCAGCTTGCAGATAGAATAAAACAAAAAGAAAAAGAAGATGCAGCCAATTTCTCCAAATGTCAAGTGCTGATCAAAGTGTTTTCTTCGCTGAGTTCACTCTTAAAGGGTAAACAAATAGCCCTTTACATGTACCTAGTAGGTCGCCAAGCCAAGGTAGCATAAACGAAGACAAAGCAAGGGATGACGCCTAAACATAGAACTGTCTCAGGGGGCTCTGGTTGCATGTAAAGAGGGAACAAGAAAACTGATAGCAGAAGATGCAAGATAAATAGCACTGCTGCCAACGTTTTTTTATATCCAAGAGACTCATTTCTTCTGAGGAAAGCCAAAACCATAATGAAGAGAAAGAGGAACTCCTTTTAAGAGCTTAGTTGACTGTTGGTTGCCTTCTCAGGTTCTTAGATTTGAAGGTTGTACCACAAGTAGAGAAATTCTTCTACTATTCTTTATCTCACGTATTCTTAAGGCATGCATTTCAACTTAGATTTGTGAGATATCTCACCTTGCTAATATGATTAAATCATAATATACGAGTGATAGTAAGATGCAAATCTCAATTTACATGTCGTTTGTAAAGTTCGGTTAGACATAATCCCATTTAATAATGATATCAGAATTCAAAATTTTGTACTACCAAGATTTACTGGGATTGTTGTTTCACCTCTTGTTTCACCAACAACAAATGTACAGTCGACACGTTCATTCTTTAATGTTGTGTCGGAAATATTAAAGCGTTTTACCCAACACAGGATAAAAAACGTTTCTACTTCTATCTTTTATAGTAATCGAACTGAACCTACGATGAAAAGGAGGGGGCACTGTTACAATGTAGTGTTATAGTGTGATTTTCCTTGGGGTAGAGATGGCAGGTTAAACCTAAAATTTGAGAAACTTGATGAACCAGTGGCTGTATTTTCAACAAGATAATAATAGATAGTTGGGACCATGGGTTCCCATTAAGGAACAGGAAGAGGGAAGAAAAGATACAAAATTAAAACCGAGTAATCCAGAAAGCCAATTAAAACTGATTAATCTAGAAAGCCAGATTTCTAGAAACATTTAATACATTAATTTACAAACCATTTTCTAAGACTCATGATTGATTTAGCACGGGTAATAATGCAGGTAAAAATTACACAATCTTGTGTAAAACTCAGAATTATTCTGAAGATAAGCTACCGTTCTCACGATGACTGTCTCTACTGGTATCACTTATTGGGTGAAAGATGGGTCCAGCCTCGGGACATAACGGTCACTTGTTGGAACAGAAATTATTCCTTTAATTGCTGTCTGCTTTGGTAGACAACGCGTAACAGATGTGGACCATCTGCATAATATGCTATGTAGTACATACAGGAGTAAAAGCAGCTTCACGTCAGATCCATATTCAGAACCTTGCACCAGAGAAAATGATCACAACAAATTACTTCAAAGATTTAAAAAATAAATAGAAAGTGAGAATGATATATTGTACTGACCTGTAAGCAACTTGAAAAAAGAAAATGTTTCTTATGTATAAGCTTCTGATACTCATATTTTACAATACAGAGTCTCCTCGATACTCCTAATTATAACACTCATGCTGCCACCGCTTTCCAATGCTTTAACAGCAGCTCGGTGCGCAGCTCTATGCCACTTGAGCAAATTATATGACTGCAGAACTGACCATCTTGCTTGGTTGGACATCTGCCCAAATGCAAGAACGTCAAAGTTTAAATATTAATATCACAAAATATAAACCACCAGACCAGATGTAGCAGTTGTGGAAAGACCTCAGCTGTTGACAACGGAGGATCGAGAAGAAGACAGATGCCTCTAAATAGATTTTCATCATTTTCTCCACCCTCTGCCTCACCGTATACAAGAGCTTCAGCTGCAATACCAGCAAAAAGTACCATGCAGTACCTAAACCATCGGTTAGTGGTTGGTTGCATTACATAAAGCAACAGTCTCACTTGGGAAAAAAATTGGGATGGGGGATGGAGGAGGACTCGGTCCGAAACTTTCAGCAATAAGTTATTATATTTGGGATGTCCATCAACATAGAGCTAAATGGGCCAGAAGACAAGCTTGTATGTGCTTACTGAGATAGTGACCAGAATTGAAACAGGAATAATTAATTAATACCTGAAGAACCTATAGCTAGGAATAAAATTATTTAACTTCACCATTACAGCTATTGATGGGAATAAGATATCAGAATTCGAGGACAGAGGTGCCTCCGAGAATAAAGAAGAGAAGGAAATCTCACTATATTCTGCATATATCTCTCGTTGAGAAGAATTAAACACAGGATGAAGACACATGAAAAGGAAAAGAAATAGGATTTCTGATATGAACCCTAAACAAGGAGTCTGAAGATACAAGATACAGCAAAGATATAAATATAACAATAACCTAAAGTAAACTTTAGAAAACCAGAACCGAACAGGAAAGTTTGCTCTCTAGTGGCAAGTGTTGGAAGAAGAGAGAATGTGTTTGTTGTGAAAGGTTTGATTCTTGGACATTTCAGTCAACCAGCCACAACGACCATGGAGCCACCTAACTTGGATTTAGACACTAGAATTGCCAGACCCTGGTGGCCATATGTGGTGCATCATATTATGCTGGTTTTAGAGATGAAGAGGAAAGCGGGTGTTACTCCTAGGGTGATGGAGACAACAACCATACTAAAATTACCAAAAATTGGCCATTCTTTGCCCTAATGGACTTCAGGTCTGAACATTTTAGTTGATTTTCTCAAAACACTTAGGAGGACCAAACCCAATAAAGCGGGGTAAAGAAATAGGCTTTAGTAATGAAGTAAGAAGGATGAGAAAATCATGTCTAATGTTAAATAAAAGGTTTAAACGTTTCTGGTCCTTAATAAACCTTTTTAAAAAATCTGGACCCTAATAAATTATTTAATTTGTTTTAATCACGATATACATTTCCCTTTCCAGAGTGCTATCTAAAGTGTTTTAGGGACTAAATATAAAATAAAAATTTACTGGGTACGGAAAAAAGTTAAAAATAATAGTTGGGACTGAAAAAGAATTTGATAATTTTTTTAGGGACTACACACTTTTTCATTGACCTTTGTTAAGCCTAAATAAAAATATGGTGGTGATCTTTTATGACATATCAACTCAATAAAATATGAAAACAAGCTAACATGCCTTCATTTCATGGTACATATTTTCATTGAATGAAAGTAACACTAGGGCAGAAAAAAAAAACAAAGTTTCACCCAACACAATCATGCACATGCATACAGGTTCATAAATCAGGACGATATCTTATGGTATGGGGATGTAGAGTAAAGGTTTTCTATTACCAGTGTGTCCATAAGCCCTAAGCATATGGAATTAATTTGCCTAATGTGTTTGGCATTTAGAGTGGGAAGTAATATATTTTGCATATTTGGACTTAGTTTTCGTAACTATTTCTTCTATTTTTCTCACTTTTTCTTAGTACAGGTTAATCCTTGGGTATGCTTGTGTTGTAGGCACATATTCTGTAGTCAAAAGAGGACTTAATCCATTGAAAAGAAGCAACAAGAACTCTTTGAGGAAGCTCAAGTCTCAAGATATTAGAAAGATGTTACAAAAAACAAATTATAGAAGTTTTCATAAGGCATGACCATGGCATCTAGAGCCCTGATCGTGACCTTCTCTAAAAGCTTATTAAGACCATTATTTTAAAGGCAGGGTTGTTACCTTCTCTGAAAGCTTAAGTTGACGAATATTGAAGTTTAATTTATTTTTTCTACAATTTCTTTTCATTTCCCCTCCTGATTTCTCTTCTATTTGTTTTCATCTTTGTGAAGCGAATAACAATTATTTTTCATTGTCCTAATCATTGGAGCTAAAAGGGAGGAATTTAGGTTTTACATCACAAGAGTAGATTTAATCCTTCAAGGAATCGATGAATTAGCAAAGAACTTAATGAGTTTAATTGAACATAGCTACTATGAGAGTCGGGCTCAATTCAATTAGATAGGTCGAGCGGGAAACTAAATTACCTGGTTTTAATTCCCCTTCAAACAAAATCAAAAGTGCAATACGGTTAAGAGATTAAATTAGTAAGAAGTTATGATGTGAAACTCAACCCTGGAAGTTTTCTTACATCAATTTTATCCCAATTAATATGCTTTCCTATTTCAATTCTTAATCTCTCCTTGAATTCTTTATTTCACAATAAAACTCAAATTCAATTAACTTCTTTCCCTTTTAATTGACATTAAATCATGATAATTACAAAGCCAAAAACGCAGTCCTTGTAGATTTGATATTATTACTTGATGACAATCGTGCACTTGTGATTTTCTTGTATCACTGTCAGAAAGTTGTATTGTGATGCCACAAAATGTTAAGGCCTAGGTATTGGAGTTGGGCATAAAAAGGCTGAAGTAATGGCATTTATTTAGACAGGAAATGAGGTGAGGGGATGATGACCTAAGTTATCCATGCGGTTCTAAATTTGTTGGAATTACTAGCTAAACCCCTATTGGAACTTGTAGCAATTAATTTTCAGATTTATGTAAATAGTTATTTTTGTACCCCTAGAATATACCATGATTGTACTTTGGAACTAAAATCATACTTATAACACAAAATTTGCCAGTGCAAATAGATACTAGATCACCTGAGTAACTCATTCAAGCTACTCAGAAATTTCATCCTCATAATCTCTAAAACTTTCTAATGTATCACTATAACTAAAGCTGTAATGTTATACATACCTATCAAAAGTTGTACCATCGAGTCGGCCTTCAGCAAGGTTATTGGCAAGTTTCTCATCCCAAAATTGAGTCCCTGCCTGAAAAACAAGGATTTCTTGCAAGTAAAATGATGTTGAACAATTAAAGAAAAACTTAAAGATTCAGGATTTCTTATTTGCTACAATACAAGTAAATAATGAAACATATTATGTACAAAATTATTAAAGTAGAAGAATAGGAAATAAAAACAAGACTTGTAATTGGTATACAAATGTAAACAAATACAAAAAATTCTAAATCAAAGACACTGCAGCTTGATCACTAAACTCTCCGATGAATTAACCAGTCTGTCAATGTAGTCAATTTTCAAAAATCAACATAAGATAATGAATGAAAAATATTCAATCATATTTAACACACATATAATTGTACACTGCAATGAAGGATTAAGAGGAAAAATAAACAGTCCTTGAAAAAATACCTGTCCTTGAATGCCCATTTGCATTGCAACTATAGGGTCTAAAATCACCCCCCGAATTGGGCAACCCATTAGGTAAGCTGAAATTTCATTATCATGGACCTTGTAAGACGGGTAACCAATTAATCAAACATAATCCAAATTGTATAACCCCGCATGTGACCTTTAAAATCCATCAAAATAAACACTATTTACCTGTTACTAGATGTCCAGCTTCATGAACAAGAATTCGGCGCCTAAATGGTGGCCAATAACTTGAGATTTGAGCTAAACAAGTACCGCCAAGAAATATAGCATCTGCAGCAGCTAGACCCAATACCACTGCAAGGTTGGGCCTGAGGTCAATTCCTTGTGATATAAGAAAGGAAACACCACCAAGAAATGCAGCCAAAACAATATTTGAACCATCTGAAAGACCCCACTTCTTGGGAGCAAGTTTAGTCACTGCCCAAAAGAAAGGAAAAGTTATAAAGTATGACCATTTTTCAGCAGCATAGAATTGTATAAAAGGTTACTCGTCACAGCATAACATAACTTAAAAGCCCTTTTAGCAATTTATAGCTAAGGGGAAAATAGTGTCAAAAATTCATATTTGTACCTTCTAAACCAGTTGAGTAGCTCAAGACATCTGGTGTCACTTTCCTCGGTCCCTCCAAAACTATACAAGACACCAGAAAAAGGGGGAGAGGATAAAGGAAAAATAATACCTGTTAGTGAGTGCATGAAAAGCCTTCACTGGAATGATTATAGAAAATTTTTAGAATGCTGTAAATATATTAATAGTGGATATTAGGTTTATTAGTCTTAGAGAAAATATCATTTAGTGTGCTCATATAATTGATTATGCTCCTACTATAATTGGTTATGTGAGTTTTCTTGCTAAAAAATCACCTATTTCAGTGGGGCAGAATGGATTATTAACGCATGCTAAAAGTATGAAACCGAATTCCAATTTCATCAAATCACCCTGCTCTTTATTCCTACCACGTGTAATTTAACATAATATGGAAACAAGGACAGCACCATCATCGCCTAAATAAACCAATTACCTTCTGTTTTGTATTCTATCAAATTAACCACAGCACTTACAAACTGTCTACTCAAATCTCTCCTCTTTCCACCCTTTTTATCTCAATCCAAACATTCTCATTTTCTACTCTAGTTCTTTTTTTTCTTTTCAACTCACTCACTTTCTATCACCCGATCCAAACAAAGTCTTATTCTCTGTACTAGAAAACATTCCTTTTACTCCCTGTATATATCATCTTTTAACCTCAGTCCTCAACCTAGAGACTAAAATGGATTAAAAGGAAACGCAGAGGTGCTAAAATGCAAGTGCTGTGACTAAGGGGAAGTTTTTATAAGCATACTAACTATATAAATAATTAAGCAGAAGCAAAATTATCTTAATATTATTTATTACTAGTAATTACTGATATTATCTCGGAGAAGAAGATAACCAAAACTCACCAATGTTTCTGCATTTACCGAAATTGGGCAAGAAACCCCTATCTTTGAGGAACTTGTAAGCGTTAGCAACAAGCTTCATGTCGTCAGCGTTCAAGCACGTGTCTAGAACCTCCCAATCCCTCTGCGGCCCGAACCGTTCCGACTCGAGGAACCGTAGCCGAGTCAACTCAGTTGCCGGAGAAACGCCGTCAACGAGCGGCTCTTGGCGTTCGCTTTCGAGGGACTTGAGGAACCTCAGAGCTCCGGCGAGGTCCTTCCGCTTCACCGCCTCCTCGTACTCCCGCCATTCTCGGAAAGCCCTGCATAGAGGAGTCGCAACAGGGAAAGTGCGGGAAAGTCCGAGGGAAAATGGTTGGGGCACGAGAAAGTGAGGGAAAATTTGGAGGTTAGGGAAGAAGTTCGAAACGGCCATGAAAACAATACGGGAAAAAATGGTAGCCTGTGTCTATTCAATTATCCTAAAAAACTGTTAAATCAATTATATGCTTATGAAAAAATAATCTACCGTAATATTTTTTTTCTTTTTTTATTTAAAATAACTGCCTACAAATTCAAAAAGTTCCTACCAATGATTAATTTACATCATTCTTTGGCTTATTTATGGTTAGGAAAACATTGAAAGACTATTACCTTGTTAATTTGATCATACATTTCATTTGCCTCAATTTTTTCTCTGCAAATTTGTTGTTCGACAACAATTTGGTTAGACGAGGGAACATTCAAATGCATCCTATCACTTGAAGCATTTTCTAAAGTTATATGTACCTATCATAAGAAGACAAAAATCATAATTACAATTTTAAACACAAAGAATAAGATATTCAAAATATTTCATTTGATGATATGACCCTTTGTATTTTCGATGAACATGTATGTTTCCCCAAGGATACGAAGTTGACAAGGATAACAAGCATTGGGTGACCTTGAAGTAAGAGATGGATCAACTGAATCACTTCAGTTACTTACTCTAAAGACCTTTTCAACATGTAATCCATACTTTTGTAACATAATTTTGTTCACCCGCTAACTAGTCATGTTATCAGTTATAACAAGAATCCACCAACTCTCAGGTCTTATGGAAAGGTGAAAATTATGGAAAGGTGAAAATTAAGCATGTGACCGGTCTTTTTTCTTGCTTATAAAATACGAAAATCCATTTTGAAAGACCACAAACTGAATTTACTAAATACCTCCCTAAGAACATAAAATCTAATTTAACTTTTGTTTCCCTATTTGGCGACCTAAACTCCGTTGCAAAAACAATTACCAATGTAACTTTCTGCACAATCAAAGCATTTAATGGTTGTAAAAATTGTAATAAGATTAAAACTTATTTACTCGTTTCACCCTCATTTTGATTAAAAAAATTCAAGTTGATATTCATTCCATCTTTTATTTTGATTGCATTTTTTTGAAAGAATATCTCATCTAGATCATCTTAAAAAAAATTACTAATAGTGTTAATCATGTCAATTTGTAATTTTTTATTTTACTTTTTTAAATTCTTTTGTTATTCACATATAAAATTCCAGATATGAAACATAACACTGACACATGATAAGACAATGTCACGTATCAATACCAAATGTCATTGATATCAGAAATTTATATGGTACTCTCCAATATAAATTTTCTTTGAAATTCATTTTGTTTCTCTTCTTTTTGGTTTATTTTCCTCCCCAAATAAATTCCTTTTCATTTTGGCGTTGCTATTAGAAATTCCACGGGAAAGGCAGGCAGAAGGAATCATTGATATAAGTACCTATAAAACTCGTTTTTTCCTTAAAAAAAAGTCATTATAATACTTGTATAGGGAAATTACAAGATTATTTCATTTGTGTAAGAGATGCATCTTTAATGATTGCGTTCCAGTGAGCATCATCCCATTGATCTCTGTAATTTTCTAGCGTGCCAAGTAATAAAGGTTTGATGCTCTCTAAATACATTTCCTCTCTCCAGTGCTCTATAGGAGGCAAACCTGCTTCAGCAGCTAACCAATTGCAATAGCCAATCTACAAGAAAAAATTTGCAAATGTGTAAAGATAATCAGAAAGTTAATGTTTGGCACCTTCATTAAAAGACAAACAAAAGGTAATAGAAATTTTGAAAAGAAACACCATTTTGTATGAAGGACTTCTTATGAAGAGTACATTTTTACCAATAAACAGTAGGGTGCAAATGAGTGAGGAGAAAAGAAAGATAACTACAACATGATCAAGAAAGAAAAGTTATATATTGTGTTAAACAAACTACTTTACATTTTAGTATTTTCCAATGTGAAAACCTTGGAGGAGTTTTACCAAAGAAGTTATGTGATATTTTAGAACTGAACAAGATTTAATAGTTAGAGTAACAAGCAAATCAATGTTCATGAAACATTTAGAGTATTTGAAGACCAATTTATTACAAAACTGAAGCTACAAATAAATCTTACCACACTACATGGATTACTTTTAAAAACTGCTAAAACAAACACACGTATGTGAATGCTTAAAGATCTTTCAGCATTCATCCACAAATATTGCCGGAAAAGATAAAGAGAGATAAGTACCTCTTTAAAATGCAAGTAATGAGTCATGTGTTTGGGAAATCCATCTTTTTCTATTTGTTGATAGTATTCCTCAACATAAGCCAGCATCTCCTTTTCAGTTGGTAATAGGACCTTACCAGATAAAACACGTGCTACCCACTTGCATTGCAACTCCGTCATTTGGAAGATGATGTCCTGATCACAGTAAATTATATACATTTCAACATACAAGCAATATAATTTTGGTAAATTTTCCGACATGGCCTTTTTTTATGATGATAAAAATCCAGGTACACATAAACTTTGAACTTATTATACTTTTGAGACTAATGCTGATTATAAATCTAATTCTTAAAATCTAGGAGAGACCAGAAAGAAGAGTGTGAGATAGGATACCTGATGTGATGAAGAGAGATAAAGAAAAAATTTGTAGGAAGGGAATGGTGTAAAACTTTGTCGAATGTATTCTTGTTTTCAACATGGGAAGAAATGTTTTCACAGTGGAGTAATGGCATTACAAGAAGAGAAAACTGTAGCCAATTACCTTTTCGGGAATACCAATGAAAGAGAGCCAAGGAGCCAATGCAGGAGGAAAGACATGCTTGTATAATGGGCCAACACGATTATCATCAATGGTCACTATTCCATTTGTTTCAAGAAATGGATAGTGATGCTTGTATCTGTCAAAAGTTAGCCATAGATACTGTAAGCCACCAACATCAGAATATAGGTCTTCTTGTTTCTGGTTTTCTTGTTCAAACTATTTTCAAATCAATTTACAAAATCGGTTTGAAGATCAAAAGTTTGAAAAAGAAGTTTAAAACAAAGTCATAGCTATAAGATCAAATCTCTATTTCAAAATAGCTCATTAGTGAAGCAGTGTTATCCCAGTATTTTATTGTTTCTGAAATAATAAACTCAAACATCTATATAGCATTATTATTTTCTTTCTCTTGAAACACATTTATAGTTAAATATTTTAAAAAATAAGACCAAAAACACCTATCATATTATAAAATATATTATATGCTTACCCAGTGCAGTAGAGTATGACATCTGCATACACAGAGGATCCATCTTCAAAAGCAACCATCCTATCTTCAGATACACATTTTACCTGTACAGACATGATTGATATGAAACTTATTTCACGGGATGCCTACATATTACGCTAGTTCTAATAAAGAAAAAAAAGATCCTCACGCACACCAAATGAATTAGGAGACAGCAAATATCTCATTCCTCATACCATGTCCAAAGAGCAGAAAAATGTAAAAAAGATGTTTTCTGATTAAAAGGAAACTGTAGAAGCTATACTACCAACTGTTTAGCATACCATTTTATGCTGCCACATGTTATCATGATTTGCTAACTTCACAACCTTTACATCCGGACTTCTAGTTGCTATATGAACCTCCTTAGCTACTTTTGCAATTTCTATTGAGATGTCAATGGCACTAGATGCAAATCCAATGACAACCACGACCTGTTAATAAGGAAATATCAGTATTTACTAATTAATCAAAACAATTAGGGTTATATTTTAATCAAAAACTATTACTGATACATTTCATATCCAATTGAATTTTATACTTTGTGATATACAAAGCTATGATATTACTTTAATTATTAAGCATGGAAGTAAAACATCAACTGAAATCAATACAAGCAATAAAAAACAGAATATACCAAATCAACACATTAGAGCTAATTTTCTTACAAAATGGTTTAGCCTTAACTCAATCCTCCTGCAAAACCATTTCACTCTAGGAACATGCATAACATAGTGAGTGGCCATTTTAATGTATCTAAGATAGACTTTGATACTGTCTTACAAAGTGATTTAGACATAATTCAGCCATAGAAAATAAACTCATAAAGTGGGATGGTCCCACATATATATTGTGCTTTATCACTGTCACTATTTTATTTTATATGGGACTTGGGTTTTCCCCAATAAATTGCTATCTACACCGAGAAAGAAAGCGAGACAGAGTCCTTTGCCTACAAGTAAAAAATGCTTCAACAACACACACTAATTAATATGAAGCAGCTATCTATTTGGTTATTGTTGCCTGATACTACTTTGCATTAAAAAATAAGACTTAGAAGATAATCACGGTCCACTAGGAATCTACGATACTACTTTGAGATATAGAAAAGTCTTGTTTAACACTGTTTACAGCACCTGATCCCGAAAAGGTTCTGGCACTCGGTAATTGTGACTATGAATTTGGTATCCTGGCCACTTTTCAATCCCTGAAACACAAACCACAAAAATGAGAAACCCTGTGGAAAGAGAACTGTTTTATCATCTCTCCACAAGCCATAACCTGGTCGAGAAGCAGTGTCTCTTGAGCTGAGCGACCATGGCGCCGCTTGAGCGATCACATTCACTTAAGATTGCAATTATTCTCTACTTACCAGGAATTGTTGGCACCCTGGGTTGAGTGAAGTGACCAGAGCAAACAACAACAGCTCCAAAAATCTCCCGACTCAAAGCCGAGTCATAAGTCCTTGACTCAACCACCCATGAGTCACTCCTCCCCGCGACTCGCGCTACCCGAACCACCTCGCATCCGAACCGGGTCAACCCGCGAAGCCCGAACTCGTCCGCGAACTTGTTCAGAAACCACAGCACCTCCTCGTGGCCCGGAAAAGTCCTCGAGTCCCCATCCGGACGGTCTGGAAATGGGAAGTCGAGAAAGCCCATGAGCTGCCTCGGCAGGTTGGTCCGGAGTGAGCGGTAGAGGCTCGTGTGCACAACCTCCCGGTTCGGATCCGAACCGACAGGATCGGAATCGATCCGCGGGTCGTAGCGCCACGTGCCTCCGAGGTGGTGGCTTTTCTCGAACACAACGACGTCGAGGCCCTCTCGGCGGAGCTCTCTAGCGACGGCGAGGCCGGCGACGCCGGCGCCGATGACGGCGACTCGGAGAGGGTGAGACATTGCGATGGAGAAGGGTGCGTCATGGGTGGTGTGATTGGAGCACTTATTCTTCACACTCTTTGATTGGAATGGAAAAAAGTGTTCAGAAGAGAAGTTGAATGTAACTTTTCATCTTAACCTTTGTTTAACCATTTGTTTCACCATGGTCATGGAAACTGAGAGATAAAAGAAGTAATGAGCGTTTGAATCAGGTGAAGCAAGGTTATGAATAAACTGTGAGACTAATTTATTTTTAAATAATTATTTTATTTTATTATATTTATTATTTCTATATTACTTTTTAATTATTTTAATATTATTATAATGAATAAAACGTGAATATTCATCGAGGCTTATTATATAGTTAACGTTTTATACGTAATAATTATGTCCAAGATTAAATATAATTAATTATATAAAGTAAAATAAGTGTAAACATTGATAAAACTTAGAGTATAATTAATTATATAATATAAATATTTAAAGTGTAATTATATATCTATATATATATATATATATATATATATATATTGTGTAGAAAGATCGTGTGTATCTATCCCTTAATTGATTTATGATTAATAATAAAATGATTTTGAAGTTGTATTAGTGTTATTAATTATTAAAAATAGTACCGGAAGACAATTTTAATTATTATATTAAAAAGTAATAAATGATAATAAAGTTAAAAAATCAACCAAAAACTTTAAACAATGCATAAAGTGAAGTTTGGTGAGAATTTTAACCTTTTTATTACACTGAAATTAATCTCACTTGTAATTTTGATCTTACTAAATTAAAAGTGTGACTTTTGTATATATAAAAACTAAAATCTCCTAAACGAACAGAGATCACAAATTAAAAATTAATAAAAGTAAAGATACAATTCATTCTTATTTTTGGTCAACATACGTATGGGAAGGGATGGAGCAGAGATATGTTTGATTATCACTTAGAAGTAAAATTTTATACCTATCCCACCCTATAACTTTTTTTGTTTTTTTAGTACACAAATTTTGTTTAAATTAGAAATGTCAATAAAATTCGTACCGTATATATTCGTAAATAAAATTTGGATAGAAAATGGATATTATAAATGAATATTCATGTATAATGGATATGAGTATTTTTTATATCCACATACTAGTGGGACAAATACGGACATCCTAGTATCTATATCTGTGAATACTGCTACATGTTATAATTAAAATATTAATACATTGAGGAAAATGTTAACTAGTGTACTAAGAGCACTGGTTAAGAATAATTAATTTGCATTCATTATTTCATTTTTACATTGAAAGTTGGAATAATTAAATACATTAATTAAAATAGTATAAATGCATATATCAAACTTTATAAAACCAAACTATCCTTTTAAAGTTTTAGACAATGTGCTGATACAGAATAATGACTTTTAGAATTTTTAAGGTCTATATTAGAACATTTTATATATTTGTTTTTTTTATAAATTTTTTATATGTTTAACACTTTTTTTTGCTGGTTGTTCTGTTAATTTAAACTTTACTATGTTTAATTATATTTAATTTTTAACAACATTAAAAGTAGTTATTTTATTATTTGATTATTTTTAATTTTTATTGATGAACATTAAATAAAATATGAAATACGCATATAACAATTATGAACATTTTTGTCTTTTAAATAAAATAAAATAACATTAATGATGATAAGATTAGATATAATTTGATATTACGCTTATCTATGTATTTTTCATAGAATTTAATACATATTAATTATCCTAAGAAGTGTCCTTAGGACATAGATTAGTAAGACACATATTTTGATTTTGAATGAATTATTTTTTATTAATTAATTTTTAGAAAAATAATTTCTTTATAAACTATTATTCAACATTAATGAAATAGATTATTTAGAGTTTATTTAAAAATTATGGAGATTATATATCATATTTATTTAAATTTACAATTATGTTAAATATTTTAATTTATTTTTTTATAAATATTTGCGTGTAAATATCTATAAATATTAGAAAAATATACAAATATTCACATAACATTTGTTCATACGGGTATGAAAATAGGAACGGAGTGGATATTTACGTTAGTGAATAAAATATTACCGAATTAACACAAATAAAATTTCCATTAGCCTCGGGGTTTCCTTGAGCATGACGACGTGGAGACCCTCGCGGCGGAGCTATCGGGCAAAGATAGGCACGCCAGGGCAGTTGACGGCGGCTCTGAGAGAGTGAGGCATTGCGACGGAGAAGGGTGCGTCCTGGGTGATGTGATTGGAAAACTCATTTATTCTTCGCACTATTTGATTGGAATGGAAAAAGCTTCCAGAAGAGAAGTTGAAAGTAACTTCTCATCTTAACCTATGTTTAACCGTGGTAAGGAAACTGAGAAATAAAAGAAATGAAAAATAACGGAAATGAGCTTTTGAATCACGTGAAGCATCGTTTAAATAAATAAACCGAGATCAAATTACTTTTAAACAAACGGAAATACATCAACATCCACTTTTATTTCATGATTATAAAAAATTAAAAATTAAAAATTAATTATTTTAATTATTATTATTAAAATAAAAATATAATTAAATTTAAGATATTAGCTTAAACACAGGCGCGATAGTACGCATTTTTTGATATGTAAGATATTATATTAGTAGTTAATGATATTATAATGTTATTAAGTTAATAAACAAAATAAAGTTATATTTATTAAAAATAAAGTAAAATGTACGGAGAAAATATGAGAAACAGGAAGAAGGAAATAAGTAAATAATTTTATAAAAATTTGTAAAAATAATAGTTAATTTTTAAAAATGTAACAAATAATTACATTGTGAAGGGTAAAGTTAGAATTATATTATAAAGAGTAAAATTGAAATTATGAAATTTGGACACAAAAGAGAGAATCCTCTTTATATATAGTTATAGATAATACTAAATTGTAAATAATTTATATTAATAAAAATAAGACTTAAATACTAATTTAATTCATATTTTTGATTGAGTTGTTTAATTTAGTTTTAATTTTTTTTAATCAAGTTTTAGTTTTCGTCAACTTTTATCAATTTAATTCTTTTAGAACGAAACGTTATTTAAATAGTTAATAACATAATCAACATTTGTGGTGTAATTTGTCTAATGTGGTTCATTTTATCATAGGTGGGAGGAGAACTGTTGACTAGGCTTTCTAATTCAGCAGTTATTATTTACTGTTTTAAATCAATTGTAATTGTTTTTTGTTATGCACATTTATGCACATTTACGTACATTTAAGGATTTCTATTTTAGTGCTATTGCGGTTCCTATTTTTTCGTTTATCAGTTGTAAGAGCTAAGCCTATAAACTTGGCTTCTTTTCATTTTGAAATAACAGAGATACAGAGTGCCCTCTGTTTCAAAAATATTTATGTGAGCTAACAAGTGGTATCAGAGCAGGTTGAGAACAATACAAAGAAGCAGCAGGCTTCAATGGCAAATGCAGATAGCATCTTCGTGCAGCCTGCCATTCCAAAATTGAATGAGCACTATGACCACTAGGCAATGCTCATGGAGAACTTTCTAAGATCCAAAGAGTATTGGAATCTCATAGATCCAAGGATTCCTCAACCCACTAATGATGATACTGAGAAGAAGAATCTGGAGGAGTTGAAGTTGAAAGATTGATAAGTGAAAAACTATTTATTTCAAGCTATTGATCGAACTGTGCTTGAAACAGTTTTGAAGAAGGAGACCTCAAAGGAGATTTGGGACTCGTTGAAACAAAAGTTCAAAGGTACGGCAAGGGTAAAGCGTGCTCAACTACAAACCCTAGGACGAGAATGGGAGATTCTACAAATGAAGAATGGTGAATCAATCAATGACTATTTTGCTCGAACCCTCATAATTGCAAATAAGATGAGAATGCATGGTGAAACAATGTCTGACCTCAACGTTATTGAAAAAATCCTTCGTTCAATGACTTTGAGGTATGACTATGTAGTGTGCTCCATTGAGGAGTCTCGTGATTTGGGTTCCATGACTATAGACGAGCTATAAAGCAGTCTTTTAGTACATGAGCAGCGAATGAATGGGCACAATTCTCACAAGAACAAGTCTTGAAGGTTGCACAAAATGAAGAAAATGATGGGCATGGTCAGGGAAGAAGTGCTTTACGAGGTGGAGCTGCACGAGGAAGATGGAGAGGAAGAGGAGGTAAACAACCTACAGACAGAACAACAATAGAATGTTATTATTGTCATGAGTATGGGCATTTCCAAAGTGAATGCCCAAAGAAACCACAATACAACAGAGCAAATTATATTGAAGGCAATGAAGAAGCAGTGTTACTAATGGCACAACTTTCGACAGACGAAAGGCCAAGTGCACAAGAAATGTGGTTCATTGATTCAGGCTGCAACAACCACATGACAAGTAGAAAGGATTGGTTTTCTTCTATTGATTCTGCTTTTTCTGATGAAGTAAAATTGGGGAATAATTATACCCTAAATGTGGTTGGGAAAGGAACTGTTAAACTCCTAATTAATGAAGTTATGCATGTGGTTACTGATGTCTTCTTTGTTCCTGAGTTGAAAAATGATTTAATCAGTGTAGGTCAACTTTTGGAGAAAGGATTAAACATTCAAATGAAGCAAAACAAGTGTGAAGTGTTTCAAGGAGAAACCTTAATCTTTGAGACCTTCATGACTACTAATCGTATATTTGCTATTTTTGGAAAATCTGGAGTCTCCCATAATTGTTTCGAAGCAAGTTCAATGTCTACAGCTCATGTTTGGCACTCTCGCTATGGGCATTTGAGCTATAGTGGTTTACGAACGTTATTAGACCTTGATATGGTGAAAGGGCTTCCTGGCTTTAAGTCCCCAACTCAACTTGGTGAACACTGTGTTAAGGGAAAGCATCAAAGAGACTCTTTTTCACGACAAAGTAGGTGGCGTGCATCTTAATTATTGCAATTAATTCATTCTGATATTTGTGGGCCTATCAATCCTACATCTAATGGAAATAAAAGGTACATACTCATTTTCATTGATGATTTGAGTAGAAAAGTTTGGGTGTATTTTCTTGTTGAGAAAAGTGAAGCATTTGATGTATTTAAAAAATTTAAAGCATTGGTCGAAAAACAACCTGGTGTCTCTATCCAAATTTTGCGTACTGACAAAGGAGGAGAATACACCTCCAAGGAGTTTGTTGAATTTTGTAATGACCAGGGGATTCAAAGACAACTTACTGTCTCATATACACCACAACAAAATGGTGTAGCTGAGAGGAAGAATCAAACCATAATCAAAATGGTTAGAAGTGTCTTGACTGAAAGAAGAGTTCCAAGATTTTTTTGGCCAGAAGCTGTAAATTGGGTAGTCCATATTTTGAATAGAAGCCCAACCCTTGCAGTAAAAAACATCACACCTGAGGAGGCATGGAGTGGAATGAAGCCATTTGTTTCTTATTTCAAAACCTTTGGCTGCATTGAATTTGTTCACGTACCTGACAAAAAAAGAAGCAAGCTTGATGACAAAAGTGTTAAATGTGTGTTGTTGGGTGTGAGTGAGGAGTCTAAGGCCTACAGACTCTATGATCCTCTTAATAAGAAGATTTATGTCAGTAGAGATGTTAAATTTCAAGAGGATGCAGCTTGGGAGTGGGATGAAGCCGAGACCAATGAAGCCAAGACCAATAAAATGATTGATGCAAGTGATCACTCAGAAGAAATTTGTCTAGCAGCAGAGGAGGTAACTCAGACAAACCCAAGTGATGCAGTAATAATTAGTACAAATTCAAATGCATATGATATTTCAAGAACTGCAGAAATTTCAACTGAAGGAAGGAGAGTTAGAAAACCACCAGCATGGATGAGAGATTATGTCATTGGTGAGGATTTAACTAATGAAGAAGATATAAATTTTGCTATGTTTGCAGGTGCAGACCCAGTGACATACAATCAAGCATCAAAAAGTCAGCATTGGAGATATGCAATGGATGCTAAAATTCAAGCTATCCAAAGGAATGATACGTGGGTGTGAGACCCACTAAATTTAAATAATTATTTAATAAATGCGGGTAAGAGAAGCCTTTATGACATTAAATGCTAACCTTCATGGTGTGAAAAAGTACTAGCTCAAGTGGTTGAGAGTACTTTGATTGTGTGAGAGGACTTGGGTTTGAGTCCTATGTATGCCCTTTGCGTAGGATTTAATTTTTTTTTTTACTAATATGTATGTGTGTGTAAGTAAGAAGATAACAATTGGGTTATATTAGTTGGCATGAAACGGGGATTGGCATGATGGTTTGGTATTGACTTGGCAAGTGCATGGTGGTGAGTTCTAGCCTTGGGGAAAACTTAAATTTAACTTTATATTTTTTTTTCTAATGCTAGAATTGGGTGGAATGGGAAGGGTTAAAGGAAACCCTAACTTATCTAGCAGCCAAGGGTAATTAAGTGGGATCCCATTTTTGCATTACTGACCTAAATTTAAGCACGATTTAAAAGGTAAAAGTTGAGTATTAGGAAAGGTTTTGGCAAGGTTGAGACTATACCGAAAATAGAGCACGAAAGGAGAGTATTTGTGAGTGTTGGATGAGGTTCTGGGTCTGAATTGGTAGAAGAGCAAGAAGGAGATTGGCAAACAAGAAGGAAGTAACACCTTTAGCAAATTGAGCAAGGAAATCCAGGTTAAGGAAGTTCGCATTGCTTGTTTTATTTCGCAATGATATGAATGTATGATCTGAACCATAATGAAACTGTGGAACCTACTTTCTCTCGTTATATTCGTGTTTCTGGATTTTTCCAGAAACCGCCTGGCGGTAGTTCATGAGTCGCCAGGCGACACATATGTTTGCACCCATTTTTTGGGTTTCCTCCATGAACCGCCTAACGGCAGAGGATAAATCGCCAGGCGGCATGAACATTGTAATGCTATTTTGGTTGTTTTGGATCTGTTTGGGGTACCTATGATGTGGTTGGGATGATTAAATGTTTGAATGTGAATTTTATGCATATGATTGACTGTGTATATCATGATTATGTTGGAAGGCATGATATTGATCTGAAATTGGGTGTTGGGTTTATGTTGGGAGTCAAAAATAATTGTGCATGAGATAAGTACATGATTGGCACTATTTTGTTGAAAATGACGCTATTATGAGCAGAGTACCTATGTGCTACCATGTATGATTTTGTTGAAATGTTGTGTATATGCTTACATTGAAAGATTATGGAAAATAAGTAAACCTAGACTTGGGTGATGGAACCATTCGTAATTTTTGGACTATAAAGTGTGCGGGAGTAGTTAAACAGACCCTGCTGCTCATATAAGAATTGCTTATGCATGTACGTGATCTGTGTTGTGATGGGCATGAGATTTTAATGAAAGAGGGTTAAAACGGGGAAGATTATGGACTAAGGGTGGTGTGTGTAAGATAACTATGGTATGTAATCCATTGTGTTGACTGTAAATAAAAGTGTGGTATGTGAAAATAGGAATTCTAGTATAGCGGTAATGGGAAACGATTATGGGATCAATTGGTGTGTGAAAGATGGTTTGGTGTGCTGTGATGTATAAATATATATATTGGTTGTTGCAGTGAGATAATTGTCTTCTTTCGATTATGTAACATTAGTATGTGAATTGGTATGAGATATCTTAGTATTCATCTGCTGAACTATGTGACTTGTATTCTTGAGCGTGTTACAACATGTTTTAAAGTAGCGCTTGTAAAAGAATGTGGTTTTGACATGAAAGTATTGACTCTTTGCCTTGAACAAGATGTGTGCATAATGATAAAGGGATTGATGGGATACATATTTGTGTGTGATGTTAACTAATTATAGAATATGACTAGGAAATCATGTTGTGTTAAAATTTCAAGTGTTGTATGTTCTAGGTCTATTAGGACTTGTTTTTAGGTGCCAAAAACCAGTAGCATTACGTTACTGATATGGCACCTGGCAGCATGAGCGAGCCGCCAGGCGGTAGGACCTCCAAACAGTGGCAGTGGCCACTGTTAACAAAGCGCGCCTGGCGGTAAGGATGGTTATGCCAAGAGAAATCGGTGCAGTAGAAGACCAAGAAGAAGACTGGCGCTTGGCGACACAGGGTGGAAGCGCCAAGCGGCGACGGTGTCAGAGGCGTCGGGCGGCAAGATGGTGTCCGCCAGGCGGTGACAGTGCATTGTTGATTCTGTAGGTGCTTGGCGCCTAGCGGTGTGTGATGCCCGCCAGGCGGTCTGGAGCTAAATTCCGCCTAGCGGCGTGAGATGCGCGCCAGGCGATTTTGGTCTAGTGATGGTGCGTGAGGAAAGTTTTCTACACCACTTTAGGGGATGTTCATAATGCGATGCTTTGGCTGGGGGCCCAGTTATGAGTGCATCTTGTATTGGGGTAATACGTGACCACTCCAGGTTGTAGCCTGGTGGTTTAGGAAGTCTAGTAGAGTGTGCGGGTTGTGACTCGTACGGCGAGGTTTCGGATGATTTCCCTCTTCAATGGATTCTGATAAAGATTTGGTAGTCTGGAAACAACTACAAACTTAGGTTTGTTTTAGGTAACTCCACTTGGTGTCACGGTGAGATGTTGTGGCAAAGTTATTCCCATGTGTGGACTATCAGGTGGTGGCCTATAGTCGGAGGGACGAGTAGACACTCGTACAGCAAAAGATCGATCATTGATCTCACCTAAAGGGTATAGAGATGATAGACGTCTAAAGGCAAGTGTTGGAAGTGAAGAAGTAAAAGAAAAGGGGAAAATGTACTAACCTGGGTTTAAATTTGTGGATGTTGTATTTAATATTATATTGTTTGGTTTTATTTAAATGAGCTCACCTTATCTGTGTGTGTGGCGATGATCATGTAACTTGTTACATGGGAGCAGATGTTGATGCAGGTGAGCAGACAAATGCCTAGAGACGGAGTGGGGATATCTCAGGGATTTATCACTAGTCATTATGATGAACTATGGTTTTATATGTAATAATTTTATAGACAATTTTAATTGTAACACGAACTGATGCGACTTATTATATTTGTATTGGCGTGTTGGACTTTAATATTTAAATTTTCTCGCGTTTTTTGGGAAATTGATGATTAATAAATGAGGTGGTTATTTTATTTATTTTCTTATTTATTTTAATAAGTAATTTCCGGCTAGGACGTTACAATGGGAGCTAGTTGATCCACCATCGAATTGCAAAATTGTAGGTGTTAAGTGGATTTTTAAGACTAAGTTGAAGGAAATTGGAGAGATTGACAAATTTAAAGCCAGACTAGTAGCAAAAGGCTACACTCAAGAGGAAGGGATCGACTATCGAGAGATTTTTGCTCCAGTAGCTCGTCTTGAAACCATTAGAACTGTTGTTGCACTTGCAGCCACAAGGAGATGGACTATTTATCAACTTGATATTAAGTCAGCCTTTCTACATGGAGCAATAAATGAAGATGTTTACATAGAACAACCACCAGGCTACGTTGTTCAAAGGCGTGAACATCAGGTATACAAATTAAAGAAGGCCCTATACGGCCTTAAACAAGCTCCTAGGGCCTGGTACATCAAGCTAGAGTCTTATCTTGCAGTTAATAAATTTCTCAAGTGCCCACATGAACACACACTATTTGTAAAGAAGGAGGGAGGTAAAATCTTAATTGTGTGTGTTTATTTCAAGAGTTTAAAACTATGATGATGAATGAGTTTGCCATGACTGACTTAGGCAAAATGAGGTATTTTTTGGGCATTGAGGTTTTCCAAAGCTGTGAAGGAATTTTTATTGGGCAGAAGAAATACATCAAAGATTTGTTGGACAAATTTAACATGTTGGATTGTAATTTGGTGAAAAACCCCATTATTCTAGGGACTAGGTTGTTGAAAACAGATGAAGGAGCAGAAGTTAACAACACGCTATTTAAGCAACTTGTAGGCAGCCTCATGTATTTGAATGCTACAAGACCAGATATTGCACATTCTATCAGCTTGATAAGTCGCTTTATGGAACACCCTAAAGATAGTCATTTCTTGGTAGCAAAGCGTATCTTGAGATATTTACAAGGAACTCGAAATCTAGGAATTTTCTACAAAGCTTGTGAAGGAAAAAAAGAATTAATTTCTTATACTGATAGTGATTATGCAAGGGATCTTGAAGATAGGAAGAGCACGTCTGGTTATGTTTTCATGTTGGAAGGAGGTGTGATTTCTTGGGCATTAAAGAAACAGCCTGTGGTCAGCTTATCTATAACTGAAGCAGAGTTCATAGCAGCTGCTTTATGTGCTTGCCAATGTGTTTGGCTCAGAAGAATTTTAGAACATCTAGAGCACTGCCAGGAAGGAGCTACTGTATTGTTGTGTGATAATGCCTCTACCATTAAGTTGTCCAAAAATCCAGTTTTGCATGGAAAAAGTAAACAGATTGACGTGAGATTTCATTTCTTAAGAGATTTATGCAACAATGGTGTTATAATGTTAGATTACTGCAGCACAAAAGAACAACTTGCGAAATGCATTGGGCATGCGTGAAGAACCAAAGATAAACTGTTGCAAGGAGCATACAGTTTAAGGGAGGAAATGTTGACTGGGCTTTCTAATTCAGCAGTTATTATTTACTGTTTTAAATAAATTGTAATGTTTTTTGTTATGCACGTTTATGCACATTTACGTACATTTAGGGATTTTTGTTTTAGTGTTATTGCGATTCCTATTTTTTCGTTTATCAGTTGTAAGAGCTAAGCCTATAAACTTGGCTTCTTTTCATTGTGGAATAACAGAGATACAGAGCTGTAGTGCCCTCTGTTTCAAAAACATTTCTGTGAGTTAACAAGAACTTCATTTTCTTTAGCATCCTTATCCTCACAAAAGCTTCTACAATTTTTCTTCCTCCAACCAACCTACCATTTTTCATCAAAACCTCTACTCTACATATAAAACCAATCTTCCACACACCCTTCACCACCATCATCTCCATCATATTACAAATTTGCGTCATTATTTACATAACTGAAATCTCCATTACTCATGCTCCAAACGTTCTCCAAACACTAATATTATTTGATCTTATTTGTTAGTGTAAAGTAGATATTAGGCATTGTAGAGATGTGATGTATGTGAAAAAAAAATAATATTTGACACTGTAATCGAGACATTGTTTAACATAAAAGGAAAGAAAAAAATATAATGTGGAAACATATCAAGATTGGTTGAGATGGACAAATGTTTTAGCTACATTTATAGTATGTTGAAAAGTGTACCTACTTGCCTCCAACTTTACATAAATTGTTGAAGAAAGAAAATGAAGAGTGTTTAGCCTCAATTGTACCCTTTAACTAAGAGCTTTGTGATCAGTTTATATTTTTGTTCTCATTTCATATTTAATTTTGAGGATTTAATTAAATTGTACTTAAAAGATTGATTTAATTAGGATTTCTTATAATTGGATTTATTGAGCATAAGATAAAAAAACATGTTAAAAATAGCTTTTTAGTTAAATAAATGATTTTTGGATATTTTGAGGTGTACTAGTGCAGCTACAACTGAGTTGAGCTCATGAAGGGGTGAAAATAAATTGATTAAAGTTTCATGACACCTTAAATATAAATCCAAGAATAGAAATTATCAAAATCATAAAAAATCTAAGCCAAACATTGCATGAAGAAGGTAAGAAAAGGTTGAAAAAGTGAAGAAATTTCACTAAGCCAAGAGAGGGAACATGCAACAAAAATTGGACTTTGCGGTTTTCTCTATATTGTTTTTTCAGAAAAAGGCTTTGATAATTCATAAATATTTATGATAAAAGATAATTTGGGAAAAATATATCTTTAGATATTTTATTTGATATTTTTAAATAATTATCTTATTTAATTATATCATAAAATATCAAAAGATAATAACTACAAAATATTTTCAAATATACAAGATCTTCTTAAATCTTCTTAGATCTCCACCAAATAAATATATCTTGAAGATATTAGATTATTTAGAAGATAATTATAGGAGATTGCAAATGGTTGATTTGGAAAATTAATGCAAATATTAGTTGGTGATAATTTATGAGATATCTTAAACTAATTAATTTATTATATCAAAAATTATCACCCAACTATATTTTTCAAATAATTTTAAAATTGGCTATATCTCTCCAACTATTTTTAAATATTCATAATCATTATAAAGATAAATAATATTTATCTTGATCTTTATTTTAAAAGATATTTGAGAGATTTTAACAGAAAAGTTCAGTCCAAGTCTTATATAAAGAGACAGAGCGTGATACCACTCTTGCTCAATATCTTTCCATTATGGATCACTTTGTTTCCATGCAAAATTTGAAGTTAATTGGTTTAAAGTCTTAGGATTGTCATGTAATGATGTAATAACTATGTGTGGTTATTCACAATATTTTGCTTTCTACCTTTAGAGTTGTTATTAATTCATTGTGTTTGCTCCTATTGTCATTTGATAGAAGGTAATTGACCTTCACAAGTTAGATGACCTACATGTGTTTCAACTAGAATGGAGGCTAGTATCGATATTTTAAGTGGTAGGGTCTGTTGGGAAAAAAAATCATCAATTAAGAACGTTATCGTATTTATCCCCAAGAATCATCCTATTAACAGAGAAATAAGATCAACATAGAGAACACAAGAATATAATGTGGAAACTCCAAATACGGGAAAAAACTACAACCGCTGAAAATAATCACTATGTGCAAATTTGTACAACACACAAAAAACACTCTTAACCTTTTGCACCAAGTACACACACTCTCAATCTTTTGACACCAAGACTCAATCTTCAGTTTGGGTTGACTCGGTTCCACCTTTGGCCCGGGCGACTTGGCTCGACCTTTGAACTGGGTCGACTTGATTCGACCTTCGACTCGGGCCGACTTGTTTAGACCTTCGACTCGAGCCGACTCGTTTCGACCTTCGACTCGAGTCGACTAGGCTCAATTTTGGTTTGGGCGCAATCAACTTGACTTTGGTCTAGTCGGACTTGGCTCAACCTCGACCAAAACCGACTTAGCTAAACTTCGGCCCGAGCCTACTCGGCTTGACCTTCAACTCAAACTGGCTCGACTTGCCCATCGGCCTAGGCCAACTCTGCTCAACTTTTGGCCTAACTTGACTCGATTTGATCTTCGGCTGACTCAACTCAACCTTCGACATTAGCCGACTTAGCTTGACTGCAGTTCGAACCAACTCAGCTCGACTTCAACTTGGACCAACTCGAGTCAACCTTCGACCCTGACCACTCGGCTTGACCTTCGGCCCAGATCAATTTGACTGTACGTTTGGCCCTGGTCGAATCGACTCGACCATCGACCTTGAACTTCTTTTCGAGCTGACTCGACTCAACCTTCAATCTAGGTTTACTCAGTTCGATCTTCATCACGAGCCAACTCAGCTCAACCTTTGTGAGTGGAGTGATACTTGAGTGAAAACAAGTGAAATTTAGATATTTTTTTGAGTGAATTTCAAATTCTACTATTTTAGTTATTTGAAATACCTTCTTAAAATTATTCAATTTCAATTTTATTTTAATTTCTTAATCTAAATAAGTCATTTTACTTTAAAAAATTTCAAATTCTCCAAATAAATAAATTACTTCATTACATTGGGTCATCAAACACAACATTAATGTTATGTGAAACTAAAAATGATCAAATTATATGAAGTTATGAGATCTTTAATGTTTATGATTAAAGATTATTTCTATTTTTTAATGGATAAATAAAAATACCATAACATAATCTTACATTTCAATATATAGGTTAGATATCTTGATTACACGATATTTATTATTTTAACATCTCAATATCATTAAGAAACAAAAAGAGATTAGTAAAGAGTTCTCTCAAGATACTACATGATGACTTGGAAGTCAAACCATTCTCATTTCTTATCATTATAAATTAAGATATGCTTTTACTTTTAATTCTCATTATTAGCATAATAAATTCAAGATTACACAAATGATTGTTATTTACACTTTAAGTTTGGTTCTAATACATTCTTTCTAAGATTAATTATCCTTTCAATGCATACACTAATTAGTTCATTTATAAAATTTAGAATGATTTTATGATTTGACTCTCATGTTAGTGAAATAAATTGAAACATTTATGATTTTAAAATGAAGAAAGAGTGAACTGATGCTTTCACCCTTTATATTAAAACAAAATTCATGATTTAAAGTAGAACTATGTAAAGAACAAAAAGACACAATTTAAAATTATCACTTATACATATAAACTTGAAATGGTTAAACATTTGGTAAAATGCCATTTTCCCAAAAGACAAGGGAAGATGGAGGCTAAGTAACGATGTAAACAAGACCTAATCAGCTCAAATATCCATTTGGTCAATCCCACAGAGAAATCACTTCCAAATTTCCCTTTTGGCGTTTCAATGAATCCAAAACTTGGCTTCCAACCCTTTTACTACTTGTACTATTTTCTTGTAGATTTTTAGGTTTTGTGAATGAAATGTCCTCCATTTTACTTTCTTCCCTATATACATGAATTCCATACCATTTCACAGTAGCCATTATTCTTGCATTTTCATCCAGCATACAAGCATTCCTTTCCACTTCAATCTCCACACTGTTCCAATCACTCTTCACAAATGTTCCAATTAGATCATTATGATTAACAAATGCAGTTAGATCAAATAGCCACACATGATCTGTCTCAATTGACCAATCGTAGCAATGTTGGGACAGTATGCTTTTGTAGCCGTTGATGATTATTCTAACTCGAAAATGGTGCAGTGGATTTCCCACCATTCCAAAAGAAACACACACACAAATTCTCGGGAACCTCTCACGACCCCAAAAGATTATGGATCTTTCACTGCTAAAATGATCAAACCATTCTGGAATCCTTGAACCTGGAAGAATTACAATACTTTGCCTAGTTGTATGGAATGTCTGATCACAAAAGAAACAAGCACAAAATCTTTGTAAGAGCAAAGCATTCACATAACCACATATAAAGAATATGTTTGAATAAACACTTTAAGGAGAAGAAAATAAGAAAATAAGAAAATAAGAAACAAAGATTAAATCAGTTTTCTCATAAACTAGCTTGTAAGAGTTCTGCATGAAGAAGTTTTCTTGCATATTTTCTTCTCCTAAAAAGAGTGCTGAAGAAATAATTGATCCAAATGTACAAGAAAATTTCAAGTAGGAAACATCAAAGAAAACCTGGTTCAATAGAACATTTGATGACTGGGATGTCAATGATGTGCAGTTCAATGCATTTACATCTTTTAATTTAGGGGGTATCACTGAAATGTGTTGAAGCTGCTTGCAATTGCTTAGTAGAATAGTCTTCAAATGAACACATTCCTTAATGCATGCAGGAAGGACTGTAAAATTATTGTAAGATATGTCCAAATATACCACACCAGCAAAGCCACTGAGACATGTAACAAGATGTTCAGTTGTTAAGTTGCAAGAGCTCAGATACAGATAAACAGTATTTGAAGAAGCAGTTGATTTCAGCTGTTCATGATTTTCACACTCAACAGAAATATCAAACCTTCTACATGAGTCGGCTTGAATTTCCATTAGTCTTGGAAGTGTGAAAAGGCTACTAGGTAGCTTATCAAGCCTAGCACAATCCATTAGGTTTAAAGATTCAAGTCCTCTAAGATTTCCAATAGAAAATGGTAATTCTTCTATTGCAGTTTGCCACAAGTTGAGATAACACAAATTTTGTATCTCACACAATATTTTTGGAAACCTTACAAGTCTCAAGCACTCAGAGAAAGTGAGCTCTCTAAGAGAGGCCAACTTGAATGCTGATGGAATTATTTCTAGACAACTGCATCCAGATGCAGTTAGCACTTCAAGATTACCAAGAAATCCAACAGAATCATGAATCTTGATCAAATTTATGCAATTATCTACATTCAATACCCTCAAGTCAGAGATTCCTGAAATGTCAGGTACTTCTGTCAAAAATTCACAATCAGTGAAATCCAATTTTGTCAGACACTGCATATTCTGTAAACAAAATAGTACAACCATTAAACAATGTGCTTGAAACTAATATTTAAGGTCAAAGGAACAATTTGCAGCATCTATACATACCTTGAAATTGTTCAAAATGAGACAATCAGAAGGCAAGTTGAGAAAATCAAGTGGTAAACAGTCTGAAGGATATCCACTCCATATCAAGACTCTCAAGCTATTTGAGAGATATTGAGGGACTCCAGAATATATGGCATCCTTAATAATTAATATTCTAAGGTTTTTCATATCTTTGAAGGCTTTATCACTCAACTTCAGTACCTCATTTCCTTGTGGCAAGTCAACCAACATCATAACTTCAATTTGATCCGTTCCCTTTCATAGCAAAATTAAGTTAAATTCAACACTACATACCAAATTTCAAAGAGAAACAAGTATACATATAAGTTCAAATTATAAAGCAAATGTCATACTGGTTTATGCTAACATACAAAAGTTAAAATGGAGGTAAAACAAAACGGTTTGTTTCTCATATCCTAAGTTAAAATCTAAAGAAAAAACACATAAAATCAGTGAATATAGTTCTAACCTCATTTTCATTTAAAACATGAATAACATCTTGAGGGTACCATAATCTACTTCGTTTTCCTGGATGCAGGGGTGATTCCTGTTCCACTATTTTCATGGCCATGTCTTTGATATTGTCATGCATCATCAAGTTTCCACTGGGAGTGACAGATAGCAGAGATCTATCAATAAGTCTGCTAATACTGTATTTTGGATCGAAACCACAAGCTGATAGTATTTCCTCAACATATGATAATGGCTCTCCTATGAAGAAACAAGCAATGTCAAGGAAAATTCTCTTCTCACATTCATTCAAACTAAAATAAATCACTTTATGTAAACTCTGAATTTCTCCTCCATCACAAACTCCTTCATATCTTTCTAGCGCAATCTCCAATTCATCAACTGATGTTTCTGACAAATAACAATCCACAGCCTTCATTTTTTCCAACAAATCAGAACCAATATACTTCAAAGCCAATGGAAGGCCATTGGAACAGTCAACTACACGTTTCCAAACTCCATAATAATAACCAGGTACAGGTCCAACAGTTACCATGGAACTTAGAAGTTGAATAGCTTCATAATTATCCAACTTAGGTACATCATATACATTTTTAACTCCATGAGAAGCCAGAACATCTTTACACAAGCTAGTTATGACAATTCTACTTCCCAAACCAAACCAGTTGCATTCTCCTGCCAAATATTCCAATTGCTCCAGCTTGTCCACATTATCAAGTATCAGAAGAACCCTTTTGCCTTGCAACTTTCTAATAAGAATTGGAATTCCTTGGTTCTCATTAACCACCTTGGTACTGTCACCAGCTATATCAGAAATAATTGCCTCCTGGAGATATGCTAACCCATATTTTGCTGAATTTCCTCTGACATCGTTGAGAAAGCATGAACCTTCAAATTGTTGGCTGATGTAATTGTACAAAACTTGAGCCAGAGTGGTTTTACCTATTCCACTAACTCCACATATTCCCATCATGATGATAGCGGGATCAGATATTTGCAAACGGAATTCTATTTGGGGTATTCGTAACTCCACTCCAACAAGATTTTCATCAACAGTTAAAAGCTTTCTTTTTGGTATGCCCACCGTGTCAACAATCTGTGTGATAAGTTCATACTCATATCCATATCTGTTTAATTAGAAAAAAAAAATGATGATATCCAAATTAAATCCATGTCAGGTTTCATTTATTACAATAAACAAAGTAGCAAACAAAACCAGTTTGTGGCACACCAATCCCAGTGAACTTGACTACTAGCATAGACTCTTTGGTACCACCTTAACAACTAGGTTTATGTAAAGCTCGACCTCATAAAACTGACATAGCTTTTCATTTTCTGTACATGCTTCCTTTTGCATCGATGTTCATTTTTTAACTGTAACCAAGGGGTGTATTTCAATTTCCATCTTCATAGATATTAGACTCAAACAATAACACATATCAACCCGGTTAAAGATCAAATTTTCAGAGATAATACAAACAAGATGCAAAGAATTAAGCAAAAAGAAAAAAAAAGGGGTAAGAGAGGTATAGTTGTACCCATCTTTGAAGCTCCACCCTACAAGATTGGAAGCTTCATGCAGAGCAAGTCTCCAATTTTCCACCTTTTCCTTTTTGTACCTCATTTTGTTTTCATGGTTAGCTAATTGTTGACCATAACTTCCAGTCTGATGTCGTATCTCTGATGGATCCACGCTGTAAAATATTGGATAAACTTTGAGTTTCTTGGTTTTCTTACAATCGAGGATTTTGAGAAGTTCTTCAAGGCACCATGTTGAGGAAGCATAGCTTTTCGAGAACACAACAATGGCCATCCTAGACTCTTCAATGGCTTTGAAAATGGTAGCTGAAATTTGTTCTCCTCTCTCAAGCGCCTCATGATCCATGAAAGTGCTGATACCCCTTTGACGTAAAGCATTGTAAAGATGACCAGTGAAACCAAAGCGGGTATCTCCTCTAAAACTGAGGAAAACATCATAAGTGTACTTTTTCATGGAACAAGGTTGCTCCATTTCCTTTCGGGAAACGTATGTTTGCCACTGTGTTTGTCAATTCAGTGGACGACTCTTATTTATTGAAAGAGAGTTTTATGGGGGTTATATGCTAGTCTAGTGGAGTTTAGATTCATTCTCTTTCCTTCTTATTTCCCTTTCTTTTTTTATCTTTAGAAAAGTTCGTTGCAAACTCCCTTAAGCATGAACTAATAGAAAAAGTGTACTAAAGATACAAATATACAATTGGCGCGTTAATTTATTGGTACCCCTTTAATTCAAAGCAATTTTGATATCAAGCCAAGATTTAAGGTTTAATTAATCGTAAGGTACCCAGTTCGGTATTAGAGTGTCAAATTGGTACCCGCTTTTAAAAAAGTGTCAATTGCATCCCAACTTTTGAAAATTGCTTCAATTAGGTCCCTTTCAGACAGAGTTGACTAACGCCGTTAGTCAACGTGCCACGTGTCAA
>Ga0214544_1002848_pt1 | contig 36091 bp, 14 predicted proteins | sample CNSS3metaG_FD_160074 | JGI IMG/M metagenome (GOLD analysis project Ga0214544, IMG submission 160074) | Root nodule microbial communities from cowpea collected in UCLA plant growth center, Los Angeles, California, USA - CNSS3 | ecosystem: Host-associated > Plants > Roots > Nodule | place: USA...
TTTTTTAATCAAAAAAAAAAAAAAATCACACACACAGACAAATTAATATTATAAATACAGATAGTCTTTTTGAAAACTGTTATGTAATCGTGAATATAATTAACATTAAAAATTATATTATTTAATTTAATTAATATTAAGAAAATTAATCTCTTCAATAAATTTAAAATGATAAATAACGTAATAATTAATATTCAAATAATTATATTAATTACACATTTGAAGACGTTGTATTTAAGTTTTTATTTTCCGTAATTGTTGTGGGTTAATTTAATTTTGTATGATCAAATTGGTTACCAATTTTTAGGCGTTGTATTTAAGCTTTATTTACTTAATTGTTGCTATGGATTGATTTGATTTTAAATAATTATATTAACTTTAAAGTTTAGACGTTGCATCAAATTGTATTTTTACGTTATTGGCAGTTTTGTATATATTGTATTTTTTTATTATTGGTTGTAAATAATATTTTTATAAGTAAAATAAATTTGAATTTCTTTAAATGATCAGATTGAATTTTTCAATATCATCATAACTGTCAGGTTGTTCCAGACTAAATTTGAATTCGTAATATTAGTTTATCTGCTTTATTACTGATGAAGATTAATGAATTTGTCTATATCAATATTATTTATCAAACCATTTATTTTAAAAATAAACATTCCTAAAATTAAAATAGTTTATAAATTAATAAAATCATATCCATGGTTGGTTTATAATAAACTTTATTCAAGATGAGAATTTAATCTCCATGTAATATTATATATATTATTACTACAGGAATTATTTGAGAGACTGATATAAATGGGACACACAAACATTGAACTCAAGTGTTATTTATCATAGTTATGTTATATTCCTATGTTTGTTTTGTTTAACATTTCCTACATTACTCCTTCACAAACATTGAAGAAATATTTCTAAAGGGTTGGAACTTGTAAAGGATTCACAATAATATTTACATTACTTCATCACTACACTTATTCTTCGTAACAATATATTTAGTATAAGAATATTTTCACTACTAAATTTTGATAACTTTTTCTTAAAATATATGATAAATTTTAAATGATTTTAAAATATTAAATAAAAAATTACTTAAAAAATATAACTTAAAATTATAAAAAAAAGTTGTCAAAATAATTTTTTTTTATATTTATACGAAATACCGACTTTTTCACCTTACGCGCTACCACACAAAGATTACTCTGTTATAAACTACGCGTTAAGACATAAGAATTTTCTTCAGTATTATAAATTATGCACTAAGACACATAATTTCTTCGCTACAAACTTAAGAAGAAAAAAAATAATACATTATCCATCTATGTAAGATTATTTATACACTTCTATAAAGGTCACCTCGTTAAATACTTGTTAGAAAAAACAACCGGACATGGGAGAAAAAGACTATAAGAGGAGATAGTGTCACCTGATACAAAATTTAAGCATTTAACCAAAACAAAAGCAGAATTTATCAGCATTTCACGTCCTTGGAACACATACGCACATTCTTCGACAACTTCTCTAACACATAACGAACCTGTTCAATTGGGTGACAATTTACTGCGGATTTCTTGTAATTGAGCTTTTCGTAACATTAAATCTTCAATAAAAAAACGACCGCAATTATATTTTAGGTATAATTTTAGTTCTAATCGTTGTTTTTTCATCGCAGCATGACCACCTTCTCACTTGTGTCGTCCTTGTCACCTCCTCTGTCTCGGAGGCTTTGCTATAATATTGTTTTTCTGTCAAGATACTAACACTAATGCACACAGATTTTATATTTCAAACTAAATAAAATGGATTACTGTATACATGATTTCTGAATCATATTAGTTTCCGGAATTTGTGATGACATTGGAGCAGTCTTTGGGAAGCTCTAGAATAGATGGTGGATATGATTTTAAGTAAGATGTAGGTTATCCATTAAGGTTTGAGTAATGGAAGCTGGCACTATTAATCATGAAGAGTCTTAAATAATAATTATAAAATGGTTAACTAATGTTTTTACTTTTTTTTTTAATTTTAACTCTAAAATAAGATTAAAAATGTGGTCACAAATGATTGCTTTTACTAATATTAAGAATCTAACATTTTTTTGCGATATTCTGACGATAACATACAGTACTTGATTGGAAGAACTGGCTGCTATACTAATTAAAGCTAGAATGATAAACTGGAAAATTTCTAAAAGCGTTGTATTTTCTATGAATTTCGGTTACAGCGTTTAGGAAAATACAAATTGCGATAATTAAGGCCCAAAACAACTCAATAATTGTGGGATTTTACTTTCTATAACCCTACAGTCACTTTGCATATTCCATATTTTTAAATTGACTATTTTACTTTTCCTAAAAATTACTTTCTAATTACATGTTTTGGAAATTTTTTAAAATTTGCGAAATAAAATTTTTAGAATAAAATTTTAGAAATACATGAAATGCATTTTGGAAAAAAATCATCACCGAAAGTTGCGATGAGGAAGTTGAGTGCTTCATCGGAAGTCCAATTCCGTGTTCCATGATTTTTGAAATTTCGTTTTCCAGAGCAACGTGGCTTTAAGTTTACGGATTCTTTTTGTTCATCATTTCACAAAAATAAAAATAAAAATCAACACTCCCACTCTAGTGTTAATGGTTCAAAATAATTAACAAGCGAAGACATTAGTTATGAATGTGAATGGTGTGAACAAACGGTAGAGAAAAGGGGTTTGAACGAGACACACTACTACACACACCAAGGAGCACCCTAGCACAGGGAAGTGAAGAAGAATACCAGGACAGGGAGCACGAGAATGTGAAGAGAATAGAAATAGGATATGTGAGCTTCGTGGAGTTTGGGAGTGGAGAGGGTTTGTGATGCACAACTTTTTTTTTTTAAGTTTACTGCTGGTCAAAATAGTCAAGAGCTAATTTTGGAAATTGAAAATTACTTGGGGTGCAGAAGAAATTATGGGGTGCGGGAAGAAGCGTCCCAGGAGCTACTCTATAACGTTTTCTACTGGCCACAGCCCAAAGTTAACTTTTCATTCAGAGTTTCACTCTTCCAGTTTTTTTCACATGAAGGGTTTTATTTACAAATTGATATTTTAAAAACCATGGCTTCACATTCAAAAAGTTAGTTGGCTTAAAATGATTTTTATAACATACATAAATCATAAAAAACAATTCTACAAATTAAATTCATTTATTAATTTTACTCACTCCAACACTAAGTAGTCTTCATATTGGTGTTATCAATCATTTGCAAAAAAAAAAAATTATTAACGATATTAAACAATATTAAAATAATAAAATATGGATGTTGAAGGATCGAGCCCCCCCACACCCGAAAGGAATTGGCGTCCGCTGTTCCTGGTAATACATCGTGCGATTCTTCGGCTTACCCTCTAAACAATCTAGTATGTTCATTGTTTAATGTGATGGGGGGCAAAAATAGTGATTTTTGGCGTAAAAACTAGTATGTTTTGGCGTAAAAATGACATGCACGCTAAAACAATATTCGAAAAACCCATAACCAACCTTTGTCAAATTCTTATTTCTAAACAGAATAATCACAAGACAAACGATCAAACCTCCATATACCGAGACATCCTCTCAACAAAAAGCAACTTATTTTCGTTTTCCTATCAAACTTGGGAGTAGTAATTGATAAAATAGCAGAAAAGACTGTAAAGATGGAATACAGTCTGACACTTCAAAAATTATTTAGCTTCCTCACAGTTCGAAACTTAGCTTCCTCACAGATCCTCCGGGCCGTTAATTTCCTGCGTAACACGATTAAATCTTTAGACCTAGAAGATATTAGAATTACAACCTCATGCTCACAAATAAAATTCATATATGGTTAATTACCTTGTCCGCAATGACAGCGCTGTCTGGAATTTCCAGCTTTACATCAGGCTTTGCTACAATACTGACTTTTCCCTGTCAAGGCACCACAAAACATCAGAAAGCAAAATAATGTTAGCTTGATTAAAAATTACTCTTTTGAACCCACTTCTTAATTTTTAGGTTCAGTTCGGTCAGTGTATATATTCTGTTAAACGAAATTGGTTCTTTCATCAATTAGGTCAAATTGGTGTTCTACTAGTTTATGACACTAACTTGGTGCTACATAATCACACCATCATATAATTGTGTTGTGTCAACCAAAGATTAACAGTGTTGAAGTGCTAAATTGACAAAATTAACTTATTTTATTCATAAGAAAAGTGACATGACAAAAAGCGGAAGGGAACAAATCAACCAAACTGAGAGTAGAAAAAATAAATAAGAACCAAAAAAATATTTTAACCTATAATTTTTTTAAAATTCTATAGAGGATGTTATTTTAAAAAGATGAAACCAAATAAAGTTACTGCTAATCATAATAACTGAGAGCCTCACTAAGATGGTTTTGGCCTGGGTTAGTTTGACACTATAGTTTGTCCTTTCCTTGTTTGTTGATCCCGATAATTTAATTTCTTCAATGTTATCCCCTATAGTTTTATTATATTTTAAGAAATTTTGTACATTTTAAAATATATAAAATATTAAGAATATTTACGATTATTATATAAACTAAAAGTGATTAATAATACTAAATTATTTTTGACAACTATATATTTTAAAAACTGAGCGACACAGCATTTAAAGAATAATTTTATTTTAATAAATAAAATAAAATATAAAATAAAATACAAAGAATAATTTATTTCTATTTTAACATTTCATTCTTAATATGAAATAGAAATCTTACTAAAATGTTTTCTCATAAAATAATATGCAGTGACATGTTTCTCATTATTATAAATTTATGTATACTTTTAATTCTCGTGATTTTTGGATATGCACCGGAACAATAATAAAAGAGTTAAAAATTATATGCAATTCTTTAGATACTTATGGGATTGTTAACCAATCAAATTGGAGTTCCACTAGGCTAATTCGAAAAATAAATGTTTGTGTTAGAAAAACACTCACTCCCAAGATAAAACTCTATTAATTGGAGAATAGTATCTAAAAGCACGTAAGGTACTGTATCTAAGCTTTATCCTTATAAAAACACAAGTTTAACAAAAATCATAATGAGAGGAACTTTTACGAAGGTTCTTGCATTAACCATAAGAGTATACAATTCTCTCATCCATAATTTAACCAAATTATATTGAGGGCAGAAATTTAATATAGTTATATAAGTATTCAGTTCTAGATATTGGAATTATTAAGGTCAGTTTCATAATTAAAATTAAAGACGATAAAGCACAGAAACTAAGGATTAAATCAAATACCTTGAGGACAACACCAGCTCCAAACCATACATCGCCAGCCACTTTAAGACTGTCAAGCTCAACAATACTGGGAATTGACTTGAAGCGGCCCATGAAGTTGCTAACCTGTGAAGGAGACTAAGAAATTTAGTATTATGGTTAAGCTCTAACACAAAGTAATAGCAATATCAATCTTAACCTTCTTAAATTCTGGTCCCAGTTCAATAGAAGGGTTTTCAGGATTTGTCCTAGCTTTGTTCCGAATGACAAATCCATTTTCCAAGGTGTAGAGGTCAGACTGAAGAAACAAAGACAACTAATTATGTCAAATAAAATATTAAAATCTTCAAGTAAGATTGTGTGCCATGCATCGGAAAAGTTTATAACCTGGACAAGAAGTAAATCTGAAGTTGCCTTCACTGGAAGGAACCGTGATCGAGGAACATTAATACCAATAGCCTTGTCAAAGAACTGTTAGAAACGATGTGAATATATTAGCACTGGAAGAAACTTACAGTAAAGAAGACTTCATTAATATGTTAACAAACACGTAGTACCCTTATGGCCGCACCAGCTGCAGTTTCCAGCTGAAGAACTTTAATTCCATCGACTTCCTACAAATCCACAGATTTAGTTAGTCAGCAATTTCCTAACCAAATATCAATTCTCAAACAACTAGCTCACAATACAGCATCCTAAAGAAGGAAAGACAGGCTATCAGTTGAAAGACAACAAATTTAAACCTTTGGATTCGGAATAATTTCCATCTTAAGAGCATCAGCTTCAACAAGCCTTTTAGCAGCGTTTAAGTTGACCCACCTACAGATTATTGTCAAAATATATGCATGAGTATACAATCTAAAACAACAAGGGCACTAACCACTAAAACTTACAAATTATTTGTGTTGAAAATTTTGAACTTCTCAATTGACTTGAATTCACTGACCTGCATTGAAGACAGCATTACATTTGAATGGAATAGTTCGAAAATTTCTTCTCTAGTCTCCATCAAAGTTAAGACTCAACATCGTTAATTACCACATGTTCCAGCTACCACAAATTGAATAAAAGAATAGCAAAAAAGAAAGTATTGCCACTTAGCTTTATAAATATTATATCATCAATGCGGATTTTGGATTTTTTTTGTAAAAAAATGTGGTAACATCCATAATTAGAGTTCACAACTTCTTATCAACTTCTTGCAAAGTAAAAACGACGTACTGCAATTGAATCAAGATATGAACTCCTTTTATGTACCAAAGTAACGGCTGCTAATGTATATTTCCATAAAATAAATTGGATCTCACCCTTATCCTTCAAACACTTTCAACAGTGGAAACTTGTGAGAGTTGAATGAAAATGACTAAAAAGAATCGTGCTTTCTATTTTTTTTCTTTTACTACCTTTTTGAAAACTTGTATCCATTGATGTGACCTCTCCGGTCAAATTATAAAAACATAATAAGCATCAGTTAGGCTTCGCAACCTTATTACACCACAAAATAATTAAATCAAACAAGCCAATACATTAATGCTTTCATTAGTGGCTTACATGTTCATCTGGGACTTGTGCGATTTCCAGGAGCTGCATAAAAGAATCATAGATAAATATCACTTAATAGCAACGTTTTTGAGATTTCAATGATTTTTAATTTTCTCATTTAACCAAAAGGAGGAAGAGAGCATGAAAATTGAACTCTGGATAGATTTTCTTTTATTTCAGTGAAATATAAATTACAAAAATATATCACATAGAAGCAAGTTTACATAGAAAGACTTGAAAAATTTTTATAATTAGAACCAGAAATAATGAAATGAAACCTTGGTTGAACAGAAATGAGATCAGTAAAGATTACATGCCTGAACTCTTCCTTCGTACGAAATCAAAGTGCCACCCTTGACATCAGCCAATGTCTTGGGAGTCACCTGCATTAGAAAAAAGGAAAAGAAAAAAGATGAAAAAATGAAGTCTGAAATAAAAATTACAAGATAGAAACCATCTTTGCTTACCTCCATACAGTATTCATTCTTGTTCTGGATCAAGTGATGTAAGATTTCTACATCAATGAGTCAAGTACACTGATAGTACTAAAGAAACCTTTTTTTATGTATAAATAGTAAGCAATGTAGTAAAAAATATTTAAAAACAAAACAGAAAGAACCAATGAACAATAAGGATACGCAAGTCAACTATAGCTCCCAAGTTATCCGAATTGGCAACAAATAGATACTCTTTACCCTGTAAGAAGAAAAGGAGAATAAAAATAAAGTTATGATAATAATTATGAAAACACAAAATAAATACAGTCCAAGTAGAAACAAGTTCAGGTCTAGGATTAACCTGGGACAATAGTGCATCAAGTTTGCCACTGTTATATAATGCTGGGAAGACATCACCATGGCCGGGAGGGTACCTATGCGTAGGAATTACACATAAGCCAAATCAGACTATTTGCAAATTAGCTTATTGTTAATTTGCTATCTTGAACACTTTCCATTTGAAAAACAGCCACAAATCATGGGTATCACTTTCAACGTAACCAAATATAGTAGTACTTGGATCTAAGACATAAAAACATGATTACTTTTATATTTTAAATGACATTTAGCATATATTAAATTGTGTCTAATTGTGTCCTACAATATGTAATTGGGTTTAACATAACAAACATCACACTCACGGCAAGCTCTGGCCAAAAAAGTTTGAGGAAAGTCAAAAGCAGTCTTTACACAGTACCAGAATTCCTCCAAGGAAGAAAAGTCAATTACATCCAGAACAATTTTCATCATGATGGCTGATATGTTGGGTTTAAGTGGTGGATACAAGTGATGCATACCAGAAAAAATAAAGTCGGTTGGATGAACGTCAAAAGGCGCATAATTGCTAAAGTTCAGTGTCAATACGGCGTAATTATCCAAAAGGTGGAGTCGAGGAACAAAAAGGATCTGAGGATATTTCTACATATTAGTTGTTGAAATGAAGCTTCTATGGCTCCTTAGAATGTAGGCAACAAGATAAAAACTTAAAGGAGATATACAAGTTACTTCAGAAAACGCAGATTTATGGGATAAACCTTTAAATATATAGTTTTCAATTATTAGTATTAAACCTAGTTCTTCTTCTTGGTATCAATGCAGTGTGAATTTATCCGTAGGTTTCTGCTATCAGCTATGCTTCTTTTCAAAAAGAGAAAACATATAAAATTTTAATTTTAAATAAACCCCTCTGACACTAGGAGACAAAAATGACACCAGTTAGGTGTACAGAAACATAAGCAAGCAATCCATCAAAATATGAACAGTGAACAATGCCATGTTAAGAAACATTTGACTAAATAAAATAGTTGCAGTGACAAGTTGACTACCAGAGCCCTGAGCAAATAAGTAGTAAACGTGATTGGTCCGGAGATATGGAAAATAATCAGCATCAAAGAAGTTTGCACGTAAAAATGACAAACCAATGCATATGGACCAGCTTAGATTTACGTCTAAATTATACATGTAGCCATACACCATTTTAGCATTTCTAATTCAGAAAAATAAAATAGAAGATGTAAATTGTGAAATCGGTGCAATAATATAATCCAGTACAAAAATGAAAAATGAAGTCATACCATCCGTCCTTGTCAGTGCGCCCTTTGGAAGGTAATGGCAGAAAGTCCTCAACAACCAATCGAGGATACTGGCTCTGCATAAATTATTAATAGTGCAACAAAATATAAAAAAAATTAAATCAAAGTCCATAAAATCCAAAATATAATAAAACAAGAAATCAGAGTTACAGACCTGGTTAAAAGTATGAATCTCAATCTTTGAGTTTTGGTATTTTTCAATAATCTACAAAAGTAAAATTGTTAGTTTACAAGCAAATTCAGATTATAAATTACTAGGCAAAGGGGATAAATAACAAATAAAGAGCGAGTACCTTTTGAGTGTCCTCATGAGTGTTGAATGAATTCATCAAAACCAAAGGAACATTGCTTCCGTATTTGGAATTGAGATTCTACATCATGAGTGTTGAATGAATTCGTCAGCGGAAAGTCCATACAAGTGGGGGAAACATAAAAAACAAGTAAACGAAGGACTCGAGAATAACCTCAATTTGGATGACAATTAAATCTAGAAATGTCAACCCATCACGAACTTCAATGACAGATCTGCATTTGATTTGCATATCAATTAACCCTTAAATACAGATACAGCTCGCCAGAAATGGTGATTTAAGAATATAATACTACCAGAAATTTCGTCTTGGCACAGGCCGTCGAATTACTTTTCAACAAATTGAAAAGTAGCTCCCATTTTATTTTCTTTTGTAAAAGGTGACACAAGGATAGCAGATGTATTTTCAAACAAAACGCCATACACAGTACAGATACCTACATCTACATGCATTAACCATATATATAATACATCTTTCGGATCATAATCAATTTAGATAAACTAAAGATTAACAATCAACAAAATTTCATGTATATGATCCCAATCTTAAGTCTCGACTAACTTTCGCTGGTATCTAAAACAAAGAATAACATCTATATAGGCATAGGCATACTTAGGACCAGTGCAGCCCATAGTTGTTCCCAAGCCTCCATTTAGCTTCAACACCACGAGCTTGTCCAATAGATTCTTCACCTCCGAAGCATCTGCACCAATTGCGTTCCATGTAACAACACCGAACTCTGTTTACAAAACCAAATCGACGAAAGCAAACAACAAAACGCGAGGATTCGTTACCTTCAGGAGTTGGCGCCAAAGTGTCGTAAGGCACAACCACTTCGTCCGTAGGCGTCTGGATCTTGCTCCATTCCACATGCTGCGCTTCGCCACTGCGACGCATTTAAAAGCAAGATTCGCTGAGATCAACAACAAATAAGCACGAATGCAGAAGAGGTTCCTCCATCTCGGAGATTGATTCACCTGAGATAGCGGCTGACGAGGTTGATGAATCCGCTCTTCTCGTTCTCACTGCACGGAACAAAACACGAATCAGATTCCGATCTGGCGAAAGCGGAAACGAAAATGAAGGAAATCGAGAGTAGAGGATTGAAATTGAGAGAATGCGAGACCTGATTTCGTTCAGTCCGGCGACGGCGGGCTGGAGAGCGGAGAGCTTCTCAGTGGCAGTGGCCATTACGGTGGAAGAATCGAGAGAAGGCGAAGGATGCAAGGGTTACGTGAGGAGATTAGAGAGGGAAGATAGTGAGAGTGTGTGTGAAGAGGGTGGTGATAATAGAAGAGAAGAGAGGGTGTGGTGGTGCTTGCAGAAATTGACACGGGAACAAAACGCCAGCGTATTTAGTTTTGAACAGAATATGCTTGCATTGCACCCGAATAAGTAGATATCAGGGGACCCTGTTCTGATCTGATCCCTCTCGTCCAATCGGAAAAAATACTGGCGCGTTTTTTACGCAACCTGTGCGGTAAGAAAACTGGTGCTATTGTTTTCTATTTTTAACATACATCAATTACTCGTTTCATTTTTATTAAAACTAATTCTATTTTAGTTTCTACACTAAAAACATGTTCTGTGTTCTACAATCTAAACACAATAAATAAAGATTAAAATGGAATGTTTTAATATAAAATTGCGTGATTGTCACAGCTATATGAGAAGGTAAAAGTTAAAACTTTTATTTTATTTCTTTCTTTGAGTTTCATTCTCGGCTGAGTTATCAATGTTAGAGAAGATTTTTTTTTTTATTCAAGAACAAGACATTTTAGTTAGCTTAATGACTTCGATTAAGCTAAAGTAAGAGTTTTCCATAAATAAATTTAACTTTGTATTCTATATTATCTTTTATTTTATTTTATTTTATTTTATTATAGATGTTTAAAACTAATACAGTGAAAATGTTTTTAAATTATTTTAGGCGCGGGCTTCAATTTTTGAGTGCGGAATTCATGTAAAGAATTTATACGATTTTTTGCCAAAAAAATCTATCAGACGCTTCATACCCAAACGTTGAAAGGAGCAAGAAAAAAAAAACAGCAGCAGTTGCAATGATGTAACAAACAAATAAATAAAAGCTTGGATTGATAATTTTTCTTTTACTAGTTTCGCATATAAAAAGGAAAATTAAAATCTAGAATTCCTCTCTCATATTGGGTTTGAGGTCCAATTTCTAAAATGGTCTGTAACAATCCAAAAAGTCGTCGCACCCGAATGAGGTTAACGATCAGGTGTAAGATTTAAAGGGTGTAATCATAATTATGAACCGTGAGTTGTGTTATTTAATTGGAAAAAAAGCTATCACTTTATTGTACTAAAATAGAATGCTATTAATAGACTTTGGGTTCTCTTTTAAAAGTTTAACTCATCTTAAATTATTGTAAATACGGGTAACATTATTGTAAAAACTTAAACACTTATTATTTATCATTGGTGTAATTAAATTCGGTAAGTCGGCTAGATCGATGGACAGACATAGAAACATTAAGCGTGTTTTTCATGTTTTTTATAATGTTACTGTTTATGTGATTACCAAAGTTGCAAGAGTGAAGCGTGCATGGTTAAGAAGATGTAATTTGAAATAGGAGAATGATATTTTGATTTTTTTTTATTTATTTTTAACTTATCACTTTAATATAATTAAAGAGTGATCAGAGTAATAAGTTAGAAATAAATAAAAGAAAATTAATTAAAATATTACTATTATAATTAATAATGATATTATTATAATTTTTTCAATAACTAATAATATTATTATAATTTTTAATTCAACCAACAATTAAAATAATTTTTCAACCAATCACGCTTTATTTTAAATTTATTATACTTATTAAAATTTTATTACAACTAAATAGATTCTATTTTCTATTAATTTTAAATTAATTTTACCTAAATAAATATCATTTTCTATTCAAATTTAACAATAGGCAAAAGGATATATTATATTTTAATCAATTAAATTTTTATTTATTTATGATATTCATCAAATCATTTATCATTCACAAACTTTATCTTCAACTCTTCGTTAAGAATCTAAGTGTGAGTTTAAGTTTTACATTATCTAAAAATAAGAGAGTAGAACGTTATATAAGGATCAAAACTCATTAATATATTGTCTTTAAGGTTTTGGGTTGAGAGTGATGATAATGTTTAATATGGTTGGACCAATATTTTATTAGTGTTGTATCTTTTCAGTGAACCTCTTATTCAAACAAGTACATATCTCTATATCAAAGAAAGTCTCACTCTCAATCTTCGTCCTCTGAATCAATAAACTGCTATTAGATCCTATTAGAGACCTAAATAAGATAAAAATAACAAAATACCCACTTTAAGCTGATATTAGAAGTAAAATATAGTCTAAAACATTATTAAGTTAAATCTTGCTTAATTGAATGAACAGTATCAGACCTAATTCAACGCATAGGTGAGTCCCTAAAAATAAAAATGTTAGTATGTGACCGAGATATATAATAACAAAAAAAAATTGGAGATTAAAAGTCGATAAGTCATAGAGAAATAAATTGTAAGAACAAACTTTATCATGAATGTATAAGTGTCTTTTTATGCATTCTCACTCTTTTCTTTACGATGTCAAATGTATCATAATGTTTTCAGAAAAGACATCTAACTTCCAATTTTATTTTATTTTTTTGTAAATATTATTCATTAGAATCAAGCCAATTATTGCACTAATTAAAGAGAATCTCGAATCAATCGATGTAATAAAAGTGTTTTCAATTTGAAAATGTTATTTTTATCTTATTTTTTTTATTCTCTCGCAATAAATCAAATATTAGTTTCACTTATATAACTAGACGTAAAAGTTAGAAAAAATATATATATATATATATAATTTTTTCATCCACAAAAGTTCAAGATCCAATCTAATATCATTTGAACAACTTCCTTTCAAATAACACTTTCACATATACCAGTTTTATTTTTGTTATTTTTGTTCTTATCATCACATGATGTGGAAAGGTAACAAAGAATAGTAGGCGAAATGGAGAATAGAATAAGATCACAAGTTTTAATTCGTTGCAAAATCACAGAGATGGCAAGTCGGTGAATATTAAGTTGTAAAATTATTAAACTATTAACATAAATTATAAAGTATTATTGTGGAAGCAAATACATATACATTACCCTTTTTCTATGCCATATTTATTATATCATATGAATGAATGTATTTAACAAATAGCAAATTTTTGGTTAAAACCCCATCTAAACCAATAATTTGGTACCTAACTTAGATCGGTTTAGAATAAATAATAATGGTACCAAACTTGAATTGGAATCCTCGTCATGTCAATTTTCTCTTTTAATCTGCTTAGTTCTTTACACTTTTCAGGATGATTTAAAATTGTTTGTTCATTTTGAAGGAATTAGAACCGCATAAAGCCCTCCAAAAGTGGATGGTTTATTGCAACTTGTGTTTTTTATTCAACGATCAAAATCAAGGGTAAAACGTTTGTCGAAAGGTTATTGGTAACACAAGATGTGAATTGGATTTGTTTCTTCTTTTCAGTTCATGCATGGATTTTCCTTTTGACAGTGCCAACATTATAATCTTTCACCTCTTGAACCAGAAAATAAAAGATATTATCTTTCACCTCTCGAACAAGAAATGTGTGTTGCACTTTCTCAGTTTGAGTTGAAACAACGTTTGAACGCATTCACATGGTAATGATCCAGGGTTGGAGAAAGAGACGTGCGTGGCTTGCCCCCATTGTGAAAAATTGGTTGATGTGAACACAGACACTGAAACTAGGACCCAAGAAAAAAAGTTGATGTTGCAGTTACTTTATTACCCTTACTTTCTGTGCCTAAAGGCTATTTCTAGCAAGACAACTAAGGATACAATACAAACCTTTTAGGTACTTGTATTGCCCATTACTTGAAATATATGTGTGAACTAAAGTTTGGTTTGCTTCATAAAGATAAAAGTTTTATATATGTGATAAAAGCGTAATTCGAATTTTGTTATGGTGTTAATATTTTTTTAATTAATCTTCGCATGTGGCTTAAATTGTTGTTTAAAAAAATTGAGATATCATTACATTAGTTGACTGCATTTTCTATTAATTTTTGGAGAAAATAAATATCTTTCTAAAAATTTTGAGATTTTTAAAATTATACTGAAATAATTATGGCTGCACATTAGCTGAAGTATATAAATGGACATGAACCAAGAAAGGCGACAGTATAGTGAAAAGTGTAATTAGTGTCGTATTTAGGAAAGTGTCAAATCTGATTACAAATTGGTTGAGAGAAAATTTTGAATAAATATTTATATACAATTATTTCATTTAAGATGGGGAGAGTAGTTCGAGGATATCTTGTTAACATTTATTCTGTTAAAGTTAAAATTTGTATTCATATTTTTTTAAAAATATGTAATAGTAGTATATAAAAGAGTCTCAACTTCTTATCTTTTTCTGGGATCACAAAATAAAATGTCACGATAAAATCTCGATGGATTGAGATGTTTAATCTTTTCTTTATATGAATAATTCATTGTTAAAAATATTAGGAACCTTGAGTGGCACACAAAATAAGTATTACTTTTTTTTAGATAGTTTATTTTATAGGTTTAAATATGTTTTTAGTTTTTAACTTTGAAGGTGAAATTTATGTATTTCAAATTTTGATATATTTTGGTTTTCAAACTTTAAAAATAAATGAATCTAGTTGAAGACGTTTTTGGTTGACATTGGGTTATTCATACTACTTGATATGTTTTACCTCAAATATCATTCTAAAATGTTATTTAACAAGTCTAATAAAATTAACGTCATAGGGTTAAAATGACTATATTTATTATTTTTAAAGTTTAAGGACAAAAATGGATGAAAGTTTGGGACATAGATGAATTTCACGTCTAAATTTATGTTGAATATGATGAAAATATGCACATGTAAAGTCCTACTTCTCTTAAGATAAGTAAAGGAAGTGGGCGTTCATAGTTATATAAAGGACTCTAGGTTCATGTTTTTAGTTGTCCCAAGTCTTAACACATTGAACTAATGTTGGCTTTCTTTTACTCTTGTAAATAGAGTGTTGTGAGATGTAGCTAAGTTCTTACTATGGAGAGTGTAGATGTATTTGGGGTCAATGATTAAGAGTTAGTTATATGTTGTATAAATTTGCATATAGTGAATATTCTTTGGTTGTCTTTTGATAATGACTGTGATTTTTTTCTGTATTTGAAGTTTTCACGTTATATTATGTATCATCGTTTTTGCTCTAATTTCTATGTTAATCTGATTATTCTTGGAAGGATTAAACTGATGTTTTTCCCAACAATTTAGAAACCAAAAATTATATTTAAATGTACTTACTGTGTCAACCTATAACTACTTAGCTGAAGATATAAGCCACGGTTTTTTTAAAATAATAAATCCGCAATTTTGAGAAAAAAAAATACATAAGGAAGTTAAATTAGATTAATGTTAAGAATTCAAAGTAAAATACAAAAATATATATAATTATGATTGTATTGCTTTGGACTAATTTAAGTAAAAAGTGAAATTAATAATTTATTGTTTTTATTTCATCTGTTACCTATGAGAAAATTAAAATAAAGAAAAAATAGTCCCTTGTACTTGAAATCAATTTGGATAAAAAAAATTAAATAGAATTTATTATGAATTATTTTTCTTTTATATATTGTTTTGTAATTATTGAACGAATTGCAATTGTTTTAGCATTCATTTGATTATTAAAGGCCTTTTTATAAATTCCCATATAAAAAAATACTTCATTTTTACAAAGAAATATAATACAACGAAATTTAACATAATGCGTTATCTTGGTTCTCAAATAAAAACATTAATGAAGATAAACACACTGGTGATAAATATTAGGTGGTTTAAGTTATATTAAATTGTATTCGATTTTTGTGTTAGTAATTATTGAAGATGATAAAACAAATTTAATTATTGAAAGTTACAGATTACAAGAAAAAACAAATTTAATGACACATAAAATTTGTGGATAATTACCTAATTTTGTTAGTAAATTAAAATTAATGACGATTTATCAACGGTTAAATTTTATGTTAAGATTTATTGGTAAAATGTTTCTTGTTAAACTTTATTGATGAATGATATTATAAGAGAATGTTGTTGATACGTGAAGTCTAGGTGGTGTGTCTCATGAAAATTTGATGAAGTTTTATTGAACTAACTTGAAGTCATTGCTTTGGAATCATGCTACATTGATGGGTTTATGGAGATTTGATATCATTCATGTTGAACAAGCCTTGAACACTTGCCCTCCACATTCATTAGAAAATAATGTTTGATGTTTGTAATTCACATTGTAAACCTTGTAGCATTAGTTTGATGTATTTGATTTTTATTGTGTTTTTTAATCTGTTGAAATAGTTTTCAATAGGTTAAAGTGTGTCTTTTAAGCTGTTGAATGGATTTTCAACAGGTTAAAAGGTTAGCTGCAGTAGTCTTAAATTGTGACATTTTCAATCAGTTGATATATTTTTTAATCGACTGATTTCACTTAAGTCAAGTGAAATCAACCAATTGATTTGGAAACCAACCTGTTGAATTTCCTAAACAGTTTGACTATAAGTGTTGTGATTTTTGAAAGAGAGGTAACAAGATCATCTTTTAGCGCGAGATTGTTCTAGAAACCTGAGAATTCTCTCTCTTTCGTGATCATTCATACTGCAATTGTTGAAAAAAGGTGTTTGTGGTAGGCAAGGTTGTGATACCACTGAGGTTTGATCTTTCTCAAGTTTTGTGTGTGTGTTTGGTGGTTTTCCAAGTCTGCAAGAGGTTTCTTGTTGTGCTGTTGTGATTCTTTTGTGATTCAAGAATCTTGTGTGTGTGTGTGTGGATGTGTTTTGCTTGTTTTGAAAGTGTAAGAGTGTAAATTTTGTAAATCTTTTGAAATAGTGCAAAGTCAGGCTCGGATTGCCTTGACAAACTGGATGTAGCTTAGATTTGAGTGAGCCAGTATAAAAATATTTTATGATCCAATATTTTCTCTAACCCTTCTCTCTTGCATTATCATTTAAAGTTAAAAGAACTTGGATTTAAACCATCTTTTTCATATTCTTGAGTGTTTTGGTGACATCTGCAACATTGAGCATGTTTGCATAATCAATTAGAACTTGTCTTATTGTTCTTTTACATTGTTCTTGTTCCAAATCTTAAATCTGCATTTATGCATTTTTTCCAGTATTTCAGTCGGCTGTTTTTTTGTTTCAATCGATTGATTATACCAATACAGAATCTGTTTAGTAAAATCAATCGACTAAATTTGTTTTTGACTGATTGAAAGTATCATTTCCAGAGGTTTTTGCATCCAAACTTGGTGATCGAATTGATTCAATTCAAGATAGATTTTAGCCTTTAAAGATTGCCAAAAATTTTAACTAGCCAATTCAATCTCCCATTCTTGGCATTTCAACCATTTCAAAACTTACAAATGCTAATAAGTATCTTTATGATACCGGTTAAGGATTAATGTGCATTAGTTCCATTATTTTTATAATGAAAGTTGAAATAATTAACTATATTAATTAAAATAATATAAATACATATAATATATTTTTAAAAAGACAAATATAACATTTGAAATTTCCAAACAATAACTTTAATAAAAAATAAACACTTTGAAATTTGCAAGGTCTCAACTAAAAAGCAAAAAGAAATAATGTTTAATTATGCCTTTAGTCCCCATTTGGAGTCCAAATCTCAAAATGGTACCCAAATTTTTAAAAGTCTTAAATTGGTCCCTTTTTTTTCTTTTGTTAAAACGTCTCACGTTTACCCTTTCCGTTAAGTCAAGGTTGACGCCGTTAGAGGGAGTGCCACGTGTAAGTTCATCGATTTTTTGAATTTTTTATTATTATTTTTTTGAATTTTTTATTTTTAATTTTTTTTGAATTTTTTTTTAAAAAATTAAAAAAAAATGCCATGTGTCAAGCTGTCATCGTGCCACGTGGCAGTGACAGTGACACATGTCAGTATCACGCCAGGTGTCATTTCCTTAATCTCAATTTGCTCCCTTTATTTTAATTTGTCTTAATTTAGTCCTAATTTTTGTAAAAATTAGCAATTTTATCCCTCTCCAAATTGAAATCAAATTTAATTTCTATATAAATGTACACAAATATTTTCATCAAAATTGATATTTCAAGGAAATATTTTTAAGCAAATTAAGTTCATTTAATTAATATTTTACATTGAACTTTATTTAAAATGGTTTAAAAGTTGTTAATAGAAAATAATGTTAATAGAAAAAAATTCATAAATTAACTAGTTCATGTAACAATAAAACACATAAATTTAAAATTTGAAAACAATTTTAAGTAAAGTTGAATGTGAAACATAATTTTAAATAAACTTAGCTATGTTAAAAATGTATAATAAAAATATCAATTTGAATAAAAATATCAAATTTAATAAAAATATTTGTATAACATTTATATAAAATTAATTTTTGTTTGAATTTGAAGAGGGGCAAAATTGATAAACTTTTACAAAAATTAGGACTAAATTGAGACAAATTAAAATAAAGGGACCAAATTGAGACTAAGGAAATGACATCTGGCATAATACTGACACGTGTCACTGCCACTGCCACGTCACTCTGTCACTGCAACGTGGCACGATGACAGCTTGACATGTGGCAATTTTTTTGATTTTTTAAAAAAAATCAAAAAATAATAAAAAATAATAAAAAAATCAAAAAATCGAGGAACTGACACGTGGCACTCCCTCTAACGGCATCAATCTTGACTTAACGGAAATGGCAAATGTGAGATGTTTTATCAAAAAAAGGAACCAATTTGAGACTTTTAAAAATTTTGGTACCATTTTGAGATTTTGACTCCAAAATGGAGACCAAAGGCATAATTAAACCAAAAAAAAATTAACACTTCAAGAGTCTCTAATTGAAAGCTTGAAATGTGAAGACTTCTGAAGATGCAAATTTAAATCCAGTAGTTGACCTAAAAGTTTAGGTAATTAAATTTTTTATATTGTTAGCTTTTGTTAAGCTAGTAGAAATGTTGCAAAAAGTTATTCAAAAGTCAAAGAGAGAACTTTTAATGAAGTCTCAAATTAAAACTTTTAACTCTTAACACTGTTTTTTTTGTTGGTTTTTTATTAATTTAAATTTTTTTATGTTTAATTATATTTTAATTTTTAGCAATATTAAAATATATTTATTTTATTATTGAATTATTTTTTAATTTTTATTGATGAACATTAAAAATATATTAAACATATTTATAAATCACTTATAGACATTTTTATCCTTTAAATAGAATAAAACTGCATTAATGGTTATTAGATTAAATTTCATTTAATATCATAATTAATTATAAACTTCTTTCTTGTAAAATTCATGCATATTAATTATCTTCAACTAAAGCACCGGTTAACAGGACCGAATATTATAATATCTCATATGTAAAAAATATTTATTATTTAATTAAAATTTTGATTTAATTTATTTTAGCATTGAAATCCTTATAAAAGATTAAAATTCATCGGTAAAATGTTTGTTGCTAGATTTATCGATGAATAATATTGGAATATCTTATATGTAAAAGTATTTGTTATTTAATTAAAATTTTGAGTTAATTTATTTTAGCAATAAGATCCTTATCAATAGCTAAAATTTATTAGTAAAATGTGTTGCTAAACTTTCAGGATGAATAGCATTGTAAATATCTCGTATGTAAAAAAATATTTGTTACTTAATTAAAATTTTGAGTTTTTGAGTTAGTTTATTTCAACAATAAGATCCTTATCGATCATCAAAATTCATTGGTAAAAAGTTTGTTGTTAAACTTTATCAATAAATAATATTGTAATATCACGTATGCAAAACTTATTTGTTATTTAATATTGTATTTCAAAAATATTAGTCATTCATCGATTTACAAAAGATATTTATACTCACTACTTAATATTGACGATGGTGAATATCTTAATTTCGCCTCTTGTCCGCACGAGCGATGTAACATCCCATTTAATAGAGAATAAATCTATAAATGAAACATCACAAAAGATATAACATAGAAGAGCAGTACCAAAAGGTACACATGTTTAAACCATTACAGTTATCCCAAATGTACTAGAAAAGAAGACTAAGGCACACCACGATGCCAATAACAAAACCAAAAGAAATAGTTTGATAGTTGATCAAAAGCTTGCTCCTCTAGAGCAAGATATTACATATGTCGTAGTGCCTTAAAAGAAAACTTGGAGAAAGGGGGATCCAACCCAAGATAAGCTACACAGTGAAATTTCCATCACTCTGATGACCACGAGGAGTTGCCACATCTGTTCACATCAATAAATTGATAATCATCGCAAAAAGGAGAAAATCACACAAAACATACAAACAAACAAAAAGGGTAAGCCGGAGTGAAAAAGGTTTATCATACAATTGAACATGCAACTTAAAAGTCAAAGATAAATAAAACAACCAAGCATGTAATGACCAACAAACAAGACTCTAAGATTCAATTATCCGGATACAAATAATCAGTCGGATTCACTAGATACTTGCACTTGTGGTGGCCTCTACTGCTATGCAGAGCCAATTGCCAATGGATTTCACCCTACCACGCACAAGGTTAGCCTTCAAACATCTAAGGTCATTATCCTGCCAAAGACTAAGGCCTCCTACTACTCTCACCACTTGAGTCAGTACGCTCTACGTGAGACTAACTAAATCTTTAGAGTTTCAGGATGCAATCCTTAATTGAATCCTTGCTAAATTATATAATGATGCACCACCACGAAACCTTCATGAAATTACGTCCTAACCATGAGGCACCACCATGAACTCCCACTAACAGGGGCCATAGAATTACGTCCTGATCATGAGGCACCACTACGAAACCATCGTGGAATTATGAGTCACCACCATGATATCTCACCTAGAGATTCATGGAATTACGTCTTAAACCATACCAAAATCATGTCTCACCAACCAAGCATAAAGTTATCATGCATACCAGTTCCATGCCAATATTTATAACCAACCATCCAACAAAATTCATACTTTCCATTTCATGTTCAACATAACAACATCTCATCCCCATTTAATCTCATACAATATACGTGGCACTATACATCATATATTACATGCATTTCACATACTTCACACTTTAAATAGGGTACTCCAACCAACCATACAACCAGCAACCAAAAACATGGAAAAGAACACAAATTCCAACACTTGTCTCGCTCAAGCTATGGACCCTCGCTCAAGCGAACCACAACAAGACACCACGAGTTCTCGCTTCGGTGAGACCCTCTCGCTTGAGCGAAATGCTTCCTCGCTCAAAACGAAAGCTCTCTGCCTGAGCGAGAGCTCGAGTAGCAACCTGGGCCAGTTTTTGCTATTCTTGCCTAGGCGAGACAAGCTTGCTTAGGCGAGAATATCAATTCTCGCCACTATTCGTATCTGCATCAACCATACGTACAAATCCAAATAGCATACCAAGACATTTCATATGACCACAGTAGCACACGAAGCAAGCAAAAAATATATGAACATTCAGAAAATACGAGGAACCCTAGCTTCCCTTACCTGGAAAAGCTACTGTGAGGGGGTACGAGCAAAGAAGCACCACAACTCTTAGGACAATTTAGCGAGCTGGAAAAATAGCGGAATAGATTTAAAACAAGCTTATTACGATGAACCCTAAATGAAATCACGAAAATATGACTAGAGGGGAGTTGAAGACCAACTTACGTGAAGTAGGAACGGAGTTGAGCTAGCTCGAAGATGAAGGAGGTCCAAACCCTAATAGAGAACATTTGTAGTTCTAAGAGAGGAAGAAGAAGGGTTTTTTTGAAAAGTGTCAGAAAATGAGAGTGTTAGGCTGGTTTAAGGGCTTTGGGCATCCTATGGGTCAGCCTCAGGCCCAACTGATAAGGCCAGACCCTAAAACATTAGCGTTGAAAGTAAGTGGACCTTACAAGCGACATGTTATGTGTGCTGGGATTTTACGGACCAATGAATTCAATATCTCAGTCCGTTCAGTGTTTTTTCGACAAACTTACAGAACGACCCGTTGGACCAAGCCTACTTTATCACCCCACTTCAAACAATTTACACATGTTACTCTTTCCACATATTAATGGTGGTTTTCGGTCTGTATGAATTATACCAAGATTAAGAGGTCTTGACTATAAGTTGTCTCTCAAAAAAATTTAAGATGAAATCCAATAGTTCACAAACATATTAATCATTCTTTTCTTATGAATATCCCACCATCAATTACATTATACTTATGTTTATATGATCTAATTTATCATCAATTAACAATATAAATAATGAACACATTTTTACCACATTAACAAATAGATCAACAAGCACTTTAATTAAATTTTATTTTATAGAATAAAATTACAAAGACTATGAGAAAATAAATAAAATAAATAAATGTGAACATCTAAAAGAAGAAAAAGGAAGAAGAAAAAGGAAAGAAGATGAGTAAAGAAATACATCTTAATGTCAATTATTTTCATTGTTATTGCCTTGAGACATTGTACAAAATTGAGTTTACAACTTACGCCCAAAAGTGATGATCATATCATATATACACAAAAACTTGTAATCCTCTGAACTGTATTTCTCACTTGAAATTGTAGAAGTATCCTTCACGTGTGCTACAAATTTAAGAAAATTGGATATTTTCGTAATTGTTCACTCCCTCATTATTTATTATTATTTTTTATTAAATATTAGGTTAATATATTTATATAAAAATTTGAAAGTATTTCATCTTTGAACCTTCTACATAATTCATCATCTTTAAAAATATATGTAAATTTAATCATTTTAATCAAATAAATTTAACATATCTTATTTAATATAACTAAATTCACATCTTTATAAAATTAAAAGACTAAATTAGATAAAAAAAATTTAAAAAATATTAATTTTAAATTATCACCGAAAGTTAAATATATTTAACTTAATTTTTTCTTACCTCACTTTTTTCCCGAACCTTATTGAACTTCATCAAATATTAATCCAATTGAATTTTTGTTCGGTTTAATTATAAGTAAGAATAACTCTCCTCTAGAATAAATACATACATATATATATATATATATATATATATATATATATATATATATAACAATATTATTTATTTTATCCTAACAACATTATTCAACAAAGTAATAATTCCCATTGACGAACTTTTTTAGAAAAGTCCAATTTAGAATAATGAAAACCAAAAGAAAAAAATTCCAAAGAAAACAATGGCAAACTATGGATTAATGTGATAGCAACTTGTTTAACAAGTTTTACCTCGGTGGTTTTAAGGACATGCTATAGTAAGCTAAAAATTACTCAGACAATTACAAGAGTTTATCCAGGTAAGCTTCTTTATAAATAATTACAAAATAAGAAAAAATAAAATTAAAATTTATAAAATTAAAATTATATATGTATAATATAAAAAATTAAACATAAAATAATATATGTAAAAGATAACTTTTCTTCAAAAAAAAAATCACTTGTCCTTTTATTTCTTTTAAGAATTTATAGAGAAATTATTCAAACAAACACAAATTCTTACCATAACTCTTCCAAATTCTTTTAAATAAGTATAAATTTCCATCCAAATTAGTAAAAAAAAAACTTCCAAATTCTTTCAAAATTAGTATGTCATAAACAAGCCCAAATAAGTTAGTCATAACTTATAACTTATGAATATAAGATCCAAAATATCTTTTGTAATTTTATTCTTTTTTTTTTATGAATATGAGTAGAGATCGCAAGAGGGTGGGATATGAGTTTTATCATCTTATCTCATCTTCAATATAAAATTTATCTCTATTTTCATAAAGGATCGAATATATTCATATTTAATTACATGTTTCAAATATTAACTAAATATTTTTTATATAAAAAATTATAACAAAAAAATATCATATTATCAAGTATTAAATATTAAAAGATGTCTATACTTTTTTAATTAAAAAAAATAAGAAAGAAATTTTAATTTCATATATGAAATAGTAATCAAATAAAAATCAAATAATTATAGAAGAAAGAAAAAAAATGATTATATGTGTATTTTAAAAGTAAGTTACGAAAATAATAAAAAAAATTATATCAACTTTTAAATTATCTAATAAACTATATTTTAATAATTTGAAACGAAGAATGTATAATGTGTTTGTTCTTTTTATGTTGTGAGCATCAGTCTTATAGCGTTGAGCATCATTAGCTTACTCTTTGGTGTACTTTGAGTATTTTTATGTTGTTTGTCTCTTTCTTTTGTGATAATCATCTATTTGGTGGGAACAAATGAAATTACATGTTTAGAAGCACTTTTGAAGGTTGATGAGCCATAAGTTAGAATAGTGGAAAGTCTCTAAGAGTTTTAATAAAAAGTTAATTTTGTATAGGACAATCTTGATTTAGATTGACAGTATAAATATTGTATTTTAGATAATTATATCTTTGTAAGACTGTATTAATATATTTTACTTAATTATCTATTTCGAATATTACGATGAAATTTTTTATTTGATTAGTTTTAAACTTCTAAAAAATATTTTCTTTAATGTAACAGATTTAGAAAGAAATTTTAACTTGATGTATATGGTTATATATGTTCTTTAAAAGCAAGTTACAAAAGTTAGAATTAAAATCATATCATTTTTTTAAATTATCTAATAAACTATATTTTAATAATTTAAGACAGATACCGACATGAGAACGAAAATAAATATTCAAATAATATGCATGGAATGGAGTGAATATACACATATTTATTCTCGATCTACCGTTCAATTTAAAAATTTGAATATAACTTATACTTATAGTTAATTTAAAATTTTCATATGGATAAATTTCAATAATATGTAGATGAAAACGATGGTCAACCCACATATAAGTTCATAATTGTATAAGGAAATACAAGGATGATTATTAAATATTTAGATAAACTTATAAAATAAAATACTAAATAACCACTAGCAAAACTCTTCACAAACCGAAACAACTGAATCTAATTTCTCCTTTCTTTGGAATAATTATTGTCGTAGACTTTGAGGAATGAAAATTACACTTAAGTCCGTAAAATATTGATAAGTAAAAGCCAAATTTAGAACTTTGATTTTATTATTACAATCGAAAGTGTAAAAGTTTTTCTTGTGACTTAATTTTCATTTGATTTGTTTTTGTATCACGCTCACTGATATCCAACTTGATATTTTAACAGGGTATAATGTAATCACATTAAGTTTACACTCATTCCCAAAACAATTGAAATGAATATACTTTTTTAAAGGGTTATTTAATTAAAATACTTAGGCCATATAAAAAATTATGTTTTACAGTTTTTGTCTTTAAATAGTAGTGATAATTAAAAATAATATTATTATGTTGATATCAATTCTATAGATATAAAATTATATATTTATAATAATTGAAGTTAATACCCAGACGCACTCAGTTATATGTAAATTCAATTTATTTAAATTATTTAGAAGTTATTAAATATGCTTGTATGACATTCTCATTATTTAAGTCCTTCTAAAGAAAACATGTATATGAAGGAGATTCGTTCCGTATGAAATGTCACCTAACTTATTATTGTCCCATATACCTTTCATTAATACCTTACAATGCAGCATATTACACATACAATGATAAGAATTCTGAAAGCCACACAAATGTTGTGTACGAGGGAAGTATAAACTGAAAAATAAAAAAATAAGGTATAAATCATGAAGTGTTGATTTTTTTTTTTTTACATAATTTAGATTTTAAATAGTAATATCTTTCTTAATCAGTAAATGTTGTTAGTATTTTATTAGTAGAAATGTGAACTTAAATCTCTTTCGTATCACTTCTAACTTTACTACTAAATTATTTTATTCTGTACAAGAATAGCATGAGGTTAATAGTAATAACACAAAGACCGATTTAAAATAAAATATCTAAAACACTCGTTTTAAATCTTAAAAAAAAAATTAGTACTAATAATTTTCTATAAATTATGTTTAAGAAAAAACGTCTCGTATTATTTTAATACTAATATACCCCTTTTAAATTAAATATAAAATTATATTTAAGAAAAGAAAGTCTCAAAATTTTTTTAGTACTAATAATGCTCATTTAAATTAATTATTAGTTTATGAAGTTTATTTTTGAAAAAAAAATATTATTAGTGTATATTAATTTTTATTGGTATTAAAGATATTCTATGAGTTAAAACATTTTTTTAGTAAATTATAATTTTGTTTATGAAAAAAAAGTAATTAACTTTATTCTCTTATAATCAAATTTGGTTTGATTTACTTCTTTTATCTCTCGTTGACTTTTCTTAGTTTTTCTTGCTTTCTTCCATTCTATAATTATTTTTTTGTTTTTGAGAGTTTTGGTAGATTATATTTCGAGATTCTCATGTTGTGTGTACTAATCTTTTTATCATTATTTGTAATTAATATGTTTTTGTTTTTTCTTTTTATTTGTGTTGATCTATTTGTTGGATTTGTATTAAGATAAAAAATGTTTTTATTTTTTGGTATTTTTCGATTTATTGGTTTTGAAAATTTTTTCTACATATATGTTGATGAGGAATCAAAATTTGTGTACAAAACTATTAATTATATTAAGGTTTAGTCTTTTAGTGAATAATAAATTAATTGAAGTATAAGAATTAGTAAACCACAATATGATAGGAAAATAACATTCAGATATAAACTCTATTTTCAAAATTAGATTTTATGTGAAAAGATAATTTAAATTTATAAAAAATAAATAAATTCTTAATTATATATAATTTTTTTTTCCAAATAATATATAATTTATAGAATAATGTTAACAAATTTCAGTATAATTTGTTTTGGTGAAAAGAGGATTTTTTTCAAAATTCAAAATAATAAAAATCTATTTAAAATTAACAATGACTATAATAAATTTATCTTGTTATTTATTAAAAAAATGTTAATTTGCATAAGAAAAACTTAAAAAATAAAGAAATGAATTACTATCTGGAACCTTATGGAATATAAGAAACCTTAGTTGAGTCTATTTTTGAATAATGGAGCCGACACCGATGAAATGAAGAGGTAACTAACGCAAGTGATGTAGTTTTTGGTGTCTCCCACCAAACAGTGCCTCCAGGGTTAGACCCGGAAACTCAATATCTGCCCAGACACACTGGTCCCTCCGACAACCATTTTCAACCAAGACTGCAACCTTCCACGTTCTACTACAATCCCACACCTGCCTCTGTCCAACACCCCATTAAAGTCCTCAAATGTCTCTTTTGCTTCATAAACATTTTTAATCAACATTATCACTATACCAAGATATTTAATTAAATCCTCTCCAGACAAAAAACAAAAGGTTAAAAAAAATGTTTAATGTTTTAAAATCGGTTAAGTTGACGTAAAAAGATAAGGCGGCGATTTCATTTGCCTAATGTGACATTTTTCGCATTCAGGTTTTTGGCTTGTCAACTCATGAATGCGAATGTGAGAAAAAAAAAAAGGGCGAACAAAATGTTGTGGCCAGAAAATTGCGAGCGTTTTGAGAAAAAAAGAAAATGCAATAACGGAGGAAAAAAACGAGTGGTGTGGAATGATCGCTATCCCTGCGTTGAATGTACACGTGGCGGTGTTTTCTTAGTGGGGCGGCAAGTGGCAGTGACGTGGCGAAAAGCGCAAAGGTGAAAGCGACACCCTCTATGCCTCGCTCTTTTTGATCCACACCTCACGCTTGCCCTACCCTTATTTTTAAGATATTTAACCCTTTTTCTCCTTCTCACAAATATCCTCTTATTTTCCATTTCCAAACTGTCACAACCACACTCATTAATTATTTTTTCTTTTTCTCGGGTCTCTTTTATTCGATAATAACATATTAATCGATATCTTTTCAATAACAAATAAATACTTAATATTATCTATAACGTATATCACATCATATTAATTAATTAATTATTCTTTTATTTTATTCAAATATTATTACCCACTTGTATTTTGTACTGTTGTTGTATCGTAACGCTGTTTAGTTGACTCACGCCCTCTACTCGCTCACTGCTGCTGACACCTGCTACTACTTATTTATTTCCGTTGAAAAACAACCTTTTCTTCCGTTCTAGCAAATTTCATGAAAATTTGTTTTATTTTTCATTTCTTAATACATCAATAATCCCCTACTTAAATTTTCTTGACAATTTTCTAACGTATAGTGTACTAAATTTACTCAAAACTCGTTATTTTAACGAGAATATTTATACACTTATTTTGCATATATAGAATTAGTCAAATGCTGCACATGTCAAAGATGTGTAGGTTCTACAATATAGAAATTGAAACATGCGAGACATTAAATGCTATTTAAAAAATAAAAATAAACTTTTTTTTTTACATAGTCAAATATAGAAAATGTTGTTTAAAATATTAAAAACGAGGCAGGTCAAAAACTGTTACCAAACTATATAGAACGCGTGAGAACCAAACCAAGAAAAAAGTACAGTGTTTTTATAGATTTTAAGGTATGATATTAACATATGATTAATTTCTTAATACTAATTGATTCATATGACAAAATTATATATCACTTTCAGTGAAATATCAGTTTTATTAAAATGGCTATTTATTACCTAAAACTAAAACTAAATATCGTTTCAGAAAATAGTGTTGAGTCCATCATGACATTTGAAGAATAGAAAACTATAGAATATGTTGTTACACAGCGAAAAAAGAAAAGAAAAAGACTTGGTAGAATAATTTATGAAAAAGCAGAATTATCTGTATGAGAGCTGGGAAAATAATGGCCACGCATTAATCATGATAAAGTGGCGTGGCACCAGTGAGAGTGCGAGTAGCACTGTGGCAGTGGCACCCGCGCGTATGCTCTGTCCCAAATTATCCACACGCGCTCTGCATTAGTTTTCTTCGGCCACCCAATTAGAAAACGAAGCCGAATTAAAAAAAATGAAAAGGAAAATAAAAAACAGAAAAGCGGAAACAGACGCGACAGCGGAACGCCACGTGTGGAGGACCTCTTTCGACGTGAGCCACAAGATTGCATCGAGTTCTCGAGATTTCGATGGAGAAAAAAATAAATAAAAAGAAAATTTCTTTTTCTCTCCTACAAGACAAAATTCAACATCTGACGTGGCACTCTATGGTTGCTCCATTTATTTTTCTCTCCTTCACAATAGTCTCTTTCCCACTTGGCTTTTATATCTATCTGCACTCTTCTTCTCTCTGTTATTCTCCTTCACTCCATTTTTCTTCTTCTTCTTCTTCTGAAACCTCAAACCTTAACCTCTTTTCTCTCTGTTTTTCTCCACCCCTTTTGAGCGTTTTCACCAACCATGACAATTCAGAGAAACTCTTGTGGACTGTGTGTCCTCTGTTTTCGGAACTGTTTTGTTTGAACATCCATCATTTTGTTTTTCCAACAAAGAAACCTTCTATTATCCAGCCTCTTTCCATGGAGGGTTTTGTTGATTTCAGAACTGTGGACCATTTCATAGTTAATTACATCTGAGCCACTGTTGTTGCTGCTTCTCAAGTTGAGATTTGGAAAGGTTTTTGGGGTGATCGTTGGCAATTCACGAGGTGGATTCAGTTTGAATGATCGAGCTTCTGCAGTGCATGGTCACGGGATCTTAGAAGGGTTTTTTTCGATTCTGAGCTTAAACTGTAGTGTCGGATAAAACAAAGAGACGAAACAGTGTTTTTGTTTGGTGCCGAGAAAAGTCCATTTTGCACAAAGTTGTTGGTTCCAGAGTTGTCGAGGGCGAGAAGTGTGGATTTTGGTGATTTGTTTTGTTTTTGTGTTACATGCTGTTAAGAAAGTTGTGAACAAAGAAAGATAAGTTTTACTGTTTTGGTGTTCTGTGAGCCAACCGTGTAGGAAGGAGAAGATATTCACCACATGGCGATACAAGTATGTAAAAATATGAGTTTCTTCTTTGTTTTTTCTTTGATGTAGAATATTTGATGCCGTGTTGAGTTTTTTTTGAGGGACATGAGATTGTTCTTGGTTTAGGTCGTACTTGTATGTTTTCTGGTTTGTTGTTATGGATTTCCAGCCAAAAGTCTTTTCATTTGGGTATGACATGTCTGGCTCTGTTTTGAAGATTAAAAAAAAAAAGTCAAATGAATAATGAAAAAGATGGAGGGCTACTTTATGAACTATGATTTGGTTTTCCTTTTCAAATGCCAAATATTTGTAGTTTTTAATTTTATAAATTTTGGAAAAATAACTTTTCAGTGTTTCTGGTTTAGACAACAGTTTGATTTAATCTTCAGCAAAGGCACAATTTTCCTGATCTTTTCAAAAAAAGAAAAAAAAAGTCAAGGTTCATTTAATGGAAGTTGTGAATTGTTGGTTGATATTTTGTTTACCCAGAGATGAATGATTCCCCGGTGGACAAATACTCTTTGGTCATGATTTCATTTAATTGTACTTGAATTTTCCATTATGAGAAAATTTTCTTTTTCTTCTTAATTATTATACTATACTTATTTGCTTTTTGCATTGGATGCAGGGCAAAAGTGCATTTACTAGATCAAGGGGTGGTCCTCCAATTGGAGATGAAATATGTTTGAGTCCTGGTGTGCATTCTGTTGCAGATATTCCACTTCATGATCAGTTTTCTTGTGGAAATGACTATGCCTTGAAGGTTGTCCCTTTGATTCTTATGTTTTTGTGGCATTATGAATTTGATTTTCACATCTGTGACAGTGTCACCTTTGTTTTAATCAATTTTATATGTACATCAACAGGTAAGAAAACCATACACAATCACAAAGCAGAGGGAGAGGTGGACAGATGAAGAACACAAGAAGTTTCTTGAAGCCTTAAAGCTATATGGCAGGGCCTGGCGAAGGATTGAAGGTATAATTAATTTCAAACTTCCATATATTGTGCCACAAAGATTCTAGCAGAACAATAACATAAGTCACTGAATCAATCAAGAAGGTTGGTCTAAGTTCTTGGATCCTTTTATTTTCACCACAGAACATGTTGGCACAAAGACTGCTGTTCAGATTCGAAGTCATGCTCAGAAGTTTTTTTCTAAGGTTTATTGTTATATTCCAGTACCCATCATTTACCATATGTTAAATATACCATGAGTCATATAAGTTAGAGTTGTTATGCTATGACTTTAAGAGATGCAAAAGTTTTAACCTTTTGAAGGTGAAGTTGCAGGGTTGATCTTTAAGTACACTCTAACTCGTTTTTCTGACTTCATGCAGATCGTTAGAGAGTCCAGTGGGAACAGCACAACCTTGGATGAGTCGATTGAAATTCCACCTCCACGACCAAAAAGGAAGCCAATTCATCCTTACCCTCGTAAACTGATTGAGATTCCAAAGAAAGAGATTTCCAATTCAGAACACCCTCTGAGGTCTAATTCTCTCAAGTCATCAGATTTTGGTCAAGAGAACAATTCTCCCAAGTCAGTGTTATCTACAGTTATTTCCGAAAACCTTGGTTCCTCCGATTCAGACACACCCACAGGAAGTTTGTCACCGGTCTCATCCATTAGCGGTGTCCCCTCAAACAGATTTCCACTGGCTGAACCCAAAACATCATTTGAGGAAGAAGGGTCTCTACCAAGTTCAGCTCATGATGAGCAACCCCTTGTGGTACTTCTTAAATCCTAATCATTTTTTCACTTTCTTGGCTCACGAGAACACTTTTAAGAAAATGATTTTAGAATTTAGTTTAAATGTACTGTATAGAGTGATTGGTTGATAGTGTACAAATCTTTATACTACCATGAAAATTAAACTCTCCCTTTATTTTATTATCCAGAAACTGAAGCTTTTTCACAAAGAAACTGTTTGTACCAAAGATGATGCAGCAGAGGAATCATGTGGTCGTACTCTCAAACTTTTTGGGACCACTCTACTGGTAACAGATACAAGCAAACCCTTTTCTCTAAGAACGGAGCCATTCAAACCAATACCTGCGGCTGCAACATATCTTATGCAACTTCAAAATGGGTGTTCTGATCTTGCAGAAGGTCCTGCAAGTATTGTTCCAAGGTGGACTTTTTCCCATAATGCACTATCTGTGCCACTGAGGGAGCTAAAAGGGAAACACCTATACTCTAATGTCGGAGATTTTGAACAGAAAGAGGTTCAAAAGGAAGGATCATGGACTGGTTCAAACACTAGCTCAATTAATGATGGTGGAGACAACACTGTACCAAGTGAAACATCGGCTATATTTGAGCTAAGGGTGAGACCTAAAACCTGTGGGAAAGGGTTTGTGCCATACAAAAGGTGCATGGCAGAGAGAGAAAAAAACAAATACTCATCAGTTTGTGATGAGGAGAGGGAAGAGCAACGTATCAAGCTTTCCTTATAGTACCCTCTCAGTGGCTTTTCTTCAGAGCAGTTTCCCTTTTTCAGGTATAATATAATGTAGCTGTTTCTGTTTCTGGATGACCCTGTACGAGAAGAAAGAAAAGGGAGCTGAAATTTTTGATATTTCTGCTGCATTGTTAATTCTCCATGTCTGTGTCTTTAGGGGTTCTGTTCTATCCAGTGAATTATCCCACTTTTTTTATATTTCTTCAAGCCATGTTAGGCTCTGTGTATTTCTTCAATTTTTTTCCTCCCACTGTGCTCTCTTTTCAATGGTTATTGTCTTTCAAGTGTAAGTTACATATACTTCTGTATCGCTTATTAGTGTAATTGTTCATATTTGTCATAGTTAATGGGTAAATTACACTTACATTACATAACCTGAAGTTGTTGAATACAATATTCTTTCCTTGTATGGCATTACTTTAATTTCCTTTTATCTGCATAACAAGAAATCATTGGACCTCTGTATTCACCAAAATGATACATGAAGTTATCTTTTCATATAAATTAAATAAAGTTTGTGATACTTTAATATTTTGTCCCTTTTGTTGGAATCACTTCCTATTAGGCGTATTTTGTGGATGTTTCGAGAAGAGAGACCATGGCCCATCAAAATGATCAAAGGTTTAAGAAAATGAAAACTTTTTTGTATGCCACAAATGGATAAATATGCAGTGCCGTATTGGGCCATTAAAAAAAATCAAATCTATATACCGGGTGGTTAAGCAATGGATTGTAACATCTTCCACTCCATTAATATTTTCTGACTAACCATTCGTTCATTTCCAAAAATCATAAAAACTCTAAATTCATGAGATTTATTTATGTGCATACTCGTAGTAAAATGTTGTAAAATCTTTTTTTTGTTAAATAACTTCAAATTCTAAGTTTTTGTTTTATTTCAAAAGAAGTTGAAACCCTTTCTTCTTTACTCTCAACTCCATCTCCTTCTTTGAATTTCGAGATCGTAGGCAGCAAAACTTTCAATTCATACCGACCAATTCTTTATTTGCGATAAGTCAATTTCTTTTGTCATTTTGTTTCTTCTACTATGCATGCAAGTCTTCTTTGCTTATATGTTCTTTTGGTTTCTATCTTGAATCTCTTCTAATCGGTGGCTGTGTGGGCACGATCATATTATTTTTCGTTGTCTATCGAGGGTGAATTTTGCAAGTTCGAAGGTGTCTTGCGGGTTCTTAGAGTTTGAATCTATCTTCAAAGGTGAGGGAAGCTAAACCATACTTTTTGCATGATGATTTTGTTTGAATGTTTGGTTGTGTGTTGATGTTGTGTTTGGTAGCTCAAATTGATCTGTTGATGTTGATGTTGTTCTTTGTGGGTGTGGGATGAAAAATTCCTAATTTCATGTTTAGGTATGTACGGGGTAGTAAAATTTGGGGTTTTTGTTGAATGCATGTGATTTAAGATAAATTTAATGGAAATTGAAGTTGTAACATGGAATTAGAAATGTTTCTAATTTATATGAGGCTTAAAATAGGTTTTAAGTTCATTTGACATTGTCAAATTGCACAATTCAAGTTTTTGCGTTATGCATACTCGCTAGACGAGTTGGACTTCCCAACCTTGAGTCGTTTCAGAAAATTTTGAATTTCCGCTTCGTTAACCGTCAGATCGAGTTGAAATTTTTACAGTATGTCCTACACACATGATGTTTTGTTTTGACATAGTTGATCTTTGTTTCAAAGTGTATAGTGAGAGCCGTTTTTTTTGTAAGGTTCCCATAGACTAGGTTGTTGGTAGCTTTGATCTTTGTCACTTGTTTAGTGCATAACTTTTCTATAGATAACCAATTGGATTGATTCTTTTTGAATTGAGTTCTTGATTTAATTATATTTCATTTGAATGTTAGAACATAATTTTTGGAGCTTTGTATAAGTTGCAATTTTATTTTTTAAAACCACCGACCAATTTGCATATGTGTTGTTAAGTTATTGTGTAAATTATTTAGGATTATGTGAATGTGTGCCAATGATATGAACTTTTGGAATACAAGTATGTATGAAATTGTGAATTGAGAATGAATGGAAGAAATCCTTTTAAAGTATGTGTGCTTTGGTGTGCATTGATGTAGGAACTTATAATTTGGAAGTTTATCCTAACACTCTACTAATCATTCAAATTCATGTAGATGAGAATGAATTAAGAATTGAGAGTAAGAGGAGGTCTTGGTTGAAGAACCATTTGTAGTTCTAAGAACTTGTATAGGATTAACCTTGTGGGTGGAGGTTCATCACAAGTGTCAAAACTTCCAAATAGTTATACCTTAATGCTTGTTATCCAGATAATTGAATCTTTTACAACGTGGCTTGTTGCTTATAATGATATGAATTACTTAACTCCCCAATATGATTTGATTTATGATTAATAGAACCTTTGTTCTTATATTAGCTTACCCTCTCTTGTGCGTGTGTTTCTTGTGTTGTTGTTGTTCTTTTACAATGATCACCAATATTTGGTGTGAGCACATGAGAACTTGGGTGTTGGCTCCCTTAATAATGGTGATGACAATGCACTTGTTTAGTTATTTAGTTTTTTCTTTCATTGCTACGATATATCTTTTGAAAAATTCTTGTAAGATTTGTCTTTTGCCATTTTCTTTTGGACTAAAGTTTTAGACAGTAACAATATACTAATTTTGTGTTTATGTCTTGAATAATTGTAATAAAAACTCCATGTTAAGATTTATTCTATTAAAATTGAACATTGTTAGGATATATCTTTTGTTTTGTTTTTCTAATTTTATTTAGTTTCTATTTTTGTATTCATGTTGTATTTTGGTTATATTGTTTTTAATGGTGTAATTCTTTCATAAGAAAAATAAAAATATTTGAATAATTTATTATTGTTCCTTTTAGTTTTGATGGGTCATTTTCTAACCTTGATCGATATGAATGGAAAAGCGCAATTAGAGTGCAAAGCGAGGATTATAAGGGGACATGTGTTGTAGGTGGGAAGGAATTGTAGCCTTCAAAAAGCAGATCATAGTAGTTGCATCTTCCAGTGGATTGTTAAATCAGATTCCTCAACATTATTACTAAACTCACATCATTCATACAATCACCATTTTCATTATTGCTTCCTCACAACTCACCTTTATTAGTCAAATACTTGTCCCCTTTTATCAAATATCACAACCCCAATTAATCATCAACAAAATCTAGAATCTACCTTAGGTAGGGTTTCACAAATATTTATGGGGTAATAATTCACAATCTTATTTGTTAAGTTAAACCATCATATCAAATATATCTTTCACAATTTTGATAAATATAGAAAATGAGAATTAAGCAAATATTTCTTTAGCAGGCCCCATAGTTGGGCCGTAATCCATAAATTTAGGAGCTTTTTTTTTTTACCTCCAAATTTTTTTTCTGTACCTCCAAAACTTTTAAAATTCAAAAAATATTGACGAAGTCATCATATTTCAAAATTATTTTCGGATATGAACTTTTAATAAAAAATACTTTCGAAAATTGACTTCTAATATATA
>Ga0214544_1002851_pt1 | contig 36081 bp, 16 predicted proteins | sample CNSS3metaG_FD_160074 | JGI IMG/M metagenome (GOLD analysis project Ga0214544, IMG submission 160074) | Root nodule microbial communities from cowpea collected in UCLA plant growth center, Los Angeles, California, USA - CNSS3 | ecosystem: Host-associated > Plants > Roots > Nodule | place: USA...
GTATTGAATGAAGAGTCATAACATGTTTGGTTGTTATATGGATGTGAGATGATGAAAATATATTTGACTGTATGATGAGTATGTGTTGGCTCTAGCTTACCCGTTTTGTTACATGGTTGTGTTGTATGTGGCTGTTCTTCCTTGCGATGATCATCAACTTGGTTGATGGGAGCAGATGGGCGAGGTTCTCGTGGTCAGCAAGGGAGTAGTGATTCAGTAGCTTAGCCATCTGGACTGGAGTCATTTTATTTACGATTTCTTTAGGGCTACGGCCCCTGTATCGTCTTATGATTTCTTACTCTACACACCTTATTAGGATTGTATATGTTTTATGTTGGCATCGTGGTGTGCCAGGTTGTAGGGGTTGCGTTAAGGACCCCAAGACTACGCTGCTATACTTTATCACGTGACGTTTTCTTTAATTTCGTTTAATAATTAAATGGGACGTTACAATATATGTAAATAAAAAAATAAAGATACGCTTACAAATAAAATAATACAGCAGCAAAATTAGAAAAAAAAAAAAAAAAAAGCTTAAAAAAAAAAAAATAAAACAACAAAAATAAAAAAAAAAAAAAAAGAATTCTCAGCCCAAGCGAGTTTTGTATATATAACGAAAGATAAATTTTATATTAAAGAAAAATAATTCATGGACATAAAAGGTACATCAATACTTAATATACACCTAAAGAGAGAGTGAAATGATAAATGTATATGTTATATAATGTGAAAAGAAAAATATAGAAAGAAAAAACAAGTACAGATAAAATAAAGATATTGTGTGTTATTATTCTATATTAAATGTCAATGAATTACTTATAGGTACAATATTAAATAGTACCTAATTTTATTAGAAAAAAGGTCGAACCCTGCCTTAAAATAGGGGTAGTAGAACTTTAAAAAAATGAAGTCAACGTTACTTCATAATCTGACATAATTAATTATCATAAACTAAGTGAATGAAATCACCAGAATCATGACTGCCATGTGCTTTTACCATCTTTCAACAAACTAAAAAATTAATCTTAAATAATTAAAATTAACAATTTTTTATTATTTTAGTATTTAAGAGAGATTATAGATTTCTTACTATAACAATTTCAGTCTTTTTATGTGCATTAACGTTAGTAATTACGTCATTTGAATTTGACTTATGGCTTGACACACATTTGAATTTGACTTTTAACCAGGATAACAAAGTCATGCAAGAACTAAATCAAAAGTTTGTGTAATAATTAAAGTTATAGATATAAAAGAAAAAAAAACATGCTTTGTTGTTTTGCTAAGCGACAAACACCACAAATTGTCTTATTATATTTGACGTAAGAAAAGGTGACATGAATTTTATCAAGAACATTATTTGAGGATTATGAAGTCTACAATATTTCATAGAACAAAAAAACAATTTGCATTTATTCTTTATGTAAGTAGTATTTACATAAATATCTTAAGGAATTAGGAAAATTTGGTTTTCTAGATGATTACACTAATATTAAACCCAACGACCCTTGTTAGGGAAATAACCGAAATAACATCTATAAAATTATACATGAAATTTATTTTCTAGATAAATTCTTTAAATTATAATAGTAATCACAGTCATGTTTTTTTTTATTCCTCTAAATAATAGATTTCACATACCGACATGTAGCATGTAACTAAAGGCACGTCTCAACAGTTTGTGCACTTCACACGTGTGTATTGCCAGCTGTACGCAGCCTTAAAAAAGCAAGGCCCACTTTACACATGGCGGTTTCATCTAAGTCATCATCTTTTTCAAGTAAGGATCAGTTCGATTTACCTCCGATTGTTTGATATACGTTTTAAGAAAATTTAAAATTTACTTTATTTGAAGATAAAAAATATTACATTTAAGATATAAATGAATATATTATTAAAACTTTCAAATATAAGACTCAAAATTAATTTTAATCATGCAATGTGCACATATATTTTAATAACATAAATATTTTATTTTTAAAAATTCTAATTATTGATTATATTACCATTTATATAATATTTTTTGAATTATCTTTAAATATAATTATTTATTTTGTATAACATAACATATATATATATATATATATATATATTACTTTTTTAAACCATTTTATTTAACTTTTATCATGCAAAATATCTCATACTTTATATTTTTCTCTCAATTACTGTATTAAGATTTAATAATGACTCCGATTATTTTGAAAATTTTTAAAAATAAAACATAACCACCTATATTTTCGCTAATATAAAGTAAACACGTTATAGTAGTATGCTTAGTTCAAATTATTTTTAAAATGATAAATATAATGTAGTATTATTCTTTACTATTTTTAAAACAAAATAGTATTTAACAAAATAAAAAACAAGACTTGGTATATTTAAAATTTTAGTACATCAAAGATTTTTAGAATTTCGTACATATTCAAAATTTACCCAATCACAACGGTCGCAATGTCTGTAGAAAAACCAATCCTGACCGTTGGATGGAAAAACATGTTCGAGCTTTAAGTCCCTTTCTCCGTTGACAGTGTAAAATAATGCCTTTTACAGAGAGAATCTTCATCTTCGAGACAGCGAGACTGACATATTATCTTCCATTTGTAGAGAGAGAGAGAGAGAACGGTTGGAAGAATCAAGTTTGATTTTTGAATTGTGGCTGGCTGTGAACCTTGAAGTGAAGTGAATACTTCTATACTGCACTTGGTAGTTAACTTGGTTACTTTCTCAGGCTTAGCTGGTAATTTTTTTTGTCTCTTAATTTTTATTTGAAATTTCCAGACTTTATTGTAACCTTTGACTCTGGGTGGAAAGATTCTTTCTTCTGATATCTTCAGTTTTTTTTTATAGTATTATTAAATGAGATTTTGAGTGTTTTGTGTCCGTTTCTCAATTATGAAGCAGAAACCGTTTCTGGATGTTTCTGAGTCCGCTGAAACTGCTTCTGGTTTGTAGTGTTGTGTGATTTGAGCATGAATACGCGTTTTTTTCAGAATATCAAGGTTTTCCTTGATTGCTCTAAGCGTTACATTTAAATGACTCAATGTTGTCGAGAGTTGTCAAAAGCAAAGGCTTGGGGTTGGTTTGTGATCCTTTCTGGCATTTCTGTGTGTCACTACTTTAGTGTGCGTCTTTGTCAGAGATATACAGTGTGTGGTTGCTCTGTGAAGTTTGAAGATTAAGCTACAGCAATTTGCTTTCTCAGTTATCTATTCTGAAAAGGTCGGTTGGTTGGTTCTATAAATTTTTCGATATTTTTTATTTTTGCTTTTGGGTTTGTTGCTTTGATTTGATCTTCATTTTCCGGAAAGAAAAGTAGTGTTCTTTTACTCTTTTTTCATGTTTTTGTTTTTGCAAAATCAGATTTTTGTCTTTCTAGATGTGGGTAGCTATCACCGATCATATCATGGAACATGGGACTCTAATGGTTTTGGGTTTTACAGAAACATTGAGGATTGAAGAACAAGGATGTTTTGTGCATCATCCAATGTCTCTCAGGTGGATAAACTCTTGCAATATTAAGCAAATCACCTTAATTTGAGGTATATATCATATATTATTTATAAATATTTTGTCTGGTGATGGTTCATTGTACGAACTAGCGTGTATACAACTGTAGACAGGGACTTGTGTCTTCCCTTCAAAGGAAAGCCTCTCCCTTTCTCATACCAGTTGCCTCATTTATGAGGAGAAAGAAGGGAAAACACACAGCTAAGAAAGACTTCTATTTTTCTCAAACCATTGATAAGGGTCAGAATCTAGCTGATTAAGCTCACTTTTCTCTCTAGATTCATCTTTGACAAATCTCACTATCATGGTTCAAAAGTAAAGTTGGGGTTTTGTTTCTTATTGACCAATATACCCCTAGAAAGTATACCATATTGCATCAGTGCCATGTGTTAGGTGTGCCTTTTGGAAGGGCACTCTTGGATTTGTGTCTAAAATATCTGCCGACGGCTTTTTTATTGTTTGCTGTTAAAAGTATTTATTTTCCTTCGCTTTCAGCAACCATTCTATTTCATCTACCATGGTTTAGCTTCAATGACAATAATAATGTTTAATTTACAACAAATTTAATACGTACTTGTGATTTTTCAAGGGGCATTGAATTGGCAAACTGAGAGAAAAAGAAAAGACTAGTGGGGCATGCTTTGGTACTTCAGTTTTGTTGGTCGAGTCATGCTTTCAGTAAACAAGCTTCTTGTGTGATCATAAGAGATTCTCGAAGTTGTTGAGGTTATTGGGGTGGTTGTTTTTTTGTGCCTCAGAGTTTTCTAATGGAGTCTTAGTTTATAATTTACGGATCATATGATTGCAACTGCTCCACCACAGCCTTATAATTTTCTACGCTGATATCGTTTTTCTATTTTACCAATTTGCATCTGGGTCATTTCTTTGAAGGCTTGGTTTGGTTTTGTTGTGTTCGCCTACCAAACCGAAATCATGGTGGAAGATGGTGATGAGGTTGCAGTTGATGCACGTTCCACAGAAGACTGGTTGTTGCATGCACAGGAACTTGTTCCCGTTGTTCTTGATAAAGCAAGAGAGGCCAAGGGATTTGCCGGTAGATGGAAGATGATCATTGCAAAATTGGAACAGATCCCGTCACGATTATCAGATTTGTCAAGCCATCCATGCTTCTCAAAAAATGCTCTATGCAAGGAGCAGTTGCAGGCCGTGTCAAGGACGCTTGGGGAAGCGATTGAATTAGCTGAGTTGTGTATGAAGGAGAAGTATGAGGGGAAGCTTCGGATGCAGAGTGATCTAGATGCATTGACTGGGAAGCTCGATTTGAATTTGAGGGATTGTGGGCTTTTGATCAAAACCGGTGTGCTGGGTGAGGCTACTTTACCATTGGCTGTGTCAAGTTCTGTGGCAGAATCAGATGTTGCAACACACATAAGGGAATTGCTGGCGCGTCTTCAGATTGGGCACTTGGAAGCAAAGCACCAAGCTTTAGACAGCGTTGTTGAGGCCATGAAAGAAGACGAGAAGAATGTTTTAGCGGCTCTTGGTCGGAGCAACATTGCTGCTTTGGTTCAACTGCTTACAGCTACCTCTCCCAGGATAAGAGAGAAAACAGTAACTGTTATATGCTCGCTTGCAGAATCTGGTAGTTGCGAAAACTGGCTGGTTTCTGAGGGGGTTCTGCCACCTCTTATAAGGCTTGTTGAATCCGGCAGTGCGGTGGGGAAGGAGAAGGCTACGATATCGCTTCAGAGGTTGTCTATGTCAGCCGAAACAGCACGCGCAATAGTGGGGCATGGTGGGGTTCCTCCGTTGGTTGAACTTTGTCAAATCGGTGACTCTGTGTCACAGGCTGCGGCTGCTTGTACTCTGAAGAACATATCAGCTGTGCCTGAGGTGAGACAAACTCTGTCTGAAGAAGGGATTGTGAGGACCATGATCAATCTGCTTAACTGTGGTATTCTGCTAGGTTCCAAAGAGCATGCTGCAGAATGTTTGCAGAATCTCACTGCAAGCAATGAGAATCTAAGGAGGAATGTGATATCAGAAGGTGGTGTTAGGAGTCTTCTGACATATCTTGACGGTCCACTTCCTCAAGAATCCGCTGTCGGAGCGTTGAGGAATTTGGTCGGATCGGTCCCTGAGACATCCTTGGTCTCTCTGGGTTTGGTCCCCCGATTGGTTCACGTGTTAAAGTCCGGATCTTTAGGTGCCCAGCAAGCCGCGGTCGCCGCCATATGCAGAGTTTGCAGCACCACAGACATGAAGAAAATGGTTGGTGAAGCTGGATGCATCCCTCTCCTTGTGAAAATGCTTGAGGCCAAGTCAAACAGTGCTAGAGAGGTTGCTGCTCAAGCAATTGCAAGCCTTATGGTTGTGTCTCAGAATAGGAGAGAAGTTAAGAAGGATGATAAAAGTGTGCCAAACTTGGTTCAGTTGCTTGATCCGAGTCCTCAGAACACTGCAAAAAAATATGCAGTTTCATGCCTTGGATCACTTTCTTCAAGTAAGAAATGTAAGAAGCTAATGATCTCGTATGGGGCAATTGGGTATCTCAAGAAACTTACTGAGATGGACATTCCAGGAGCTAAAAAGCTGCATGAACGGTTGGAAAGAGGGAAATTAAGAACTTTTTTTAGCAAGAAATAGAGAAAAAATTTGTTAATTTCCTTTTTTGTACCAAGAAGCAAAATGCCGAGTTGCAAACTTGAATGAAACAAGTTTGTTAATCTATGTATTATAATCAGTGTTAGTTTATATTATAAATATTTAAATTTCTGTACACTTTTTTCTTCTGAAATTCTTATTGGAACTCGAATAAGTTAAGTTAAATCTACTGATTTTTCTGTAGTTTATACTAAATCAGTGTGAAAATTTCAAACTATAGATGATTCTGTTTTGTCTTCATGCAGTGATTTTTAATTTTTTTTTGTTATTTATTGGCCACTTTGTGAATCTATATAATGATTGTAATCAATGTTGGATTTATGATAAATCATTAAAGCTTTTGTCTCCTCTGCTTTCGATGCTAACATGTGAGAAAGTTAAAACTTCTGATGTAGTGATTCTTTAACCATGCAGTGGGTTTTCTTTTTCATTGTGTATTTTCTCAATTAGAAGTAAGGGTTCTACAAAGAAACTTAAAAAGTACAAAATGCATGACAGCAATTGATTATGGGATCTGAATAAGCAAGGAATATAAAAAAGGAAAGAAACGTAAGTGGCGATGATGAGATAATGTAATATTTGTCGTTCTTTTTCCATTTCCATTTTGGATTAGTGGTGCTTCTAGTTATTGAAAAAGTTCTGAATTTGATTTTAGTTTCTAGGCGTGGCAAAACGGGAGTTTCTGACATTTTAAAACTTTTGTTTTAGTTATCTATTTTGAATAAACATGTAAACTTTTGATTTTTGTATGATAGGAAAATTAAAAAAAAAATACAGAATAAAAAATATTGATTTCAATAGTTAAAAGTTAAAATAAAAATATAAGTAATCACCTTCCAACAAAAATATTGATTTCAATAGTTACCTTCCTTATATATTATTTTAAGTAATCACCTTCCAGCACTTCAATTATTTTATAATTTTGACCTGTTGTTGTGCTCGGATGCCTTCGCATGAAAGAAAAAAAAAATCATTTTTAAAAATATATTATTTATTAACAAAATAAAAGATTAAATATATTTTATCCTTTAATTTTTAATAAAAATTAAAATTAGTACACTTATTTTCCAGAAATAACATTTCTATATATATATATATATATATATATATATATATATATATATATATATATATATATAAAGAAGAAAATATGGTATTCATTTTACTTCGTATTTTACATTTTTATATCTCAAATTGGTGTACTTTTTGTGTTCTGATATATTTAATAAAGTCGTATATCACTTAAGAATCAAAGTTAAGCGAAGTTTAAATATTTTTATTTCTCTATTTTTTGATACGCCTTTTAAGAATAATCTGTGACAGAGTTTCACACTACTTCAAAAAGGAACAATATCTCGAGAATGCTGTTTTTGTTTCTAACGATATCTCAGAACACTTTATTTTTGTTTCCATTGTTCAAGTCTCATAATAGAAGAAAATTTAAAATATCATATTTTCCTTAGTTAACATGCTTTCGTAATGTTGTCCCTATCATCAGGATGTTTCCCTCTTCTGAATGTGCAGCAAGATTTCTGAAATCAACTTCTAATAATCTTCTTTTTGCATGCCCTATTTGTATGGTGAAACCCCTTTTAAAAATTGTCCATTTCTTTTAGCACACTACAAAAAGCACCAAGTAAAGTTGACTAAGATAAGTTGGACATCAAATCAAATAAATAGTACACAAAACACATGCACATAATTAAAGAGCTAAAACCACAGGACATCAAATAAAATATATAAAATTATTTTTGGGTCTCAATTCTTTAAGTTATAAATTTGTAATAATCAATGCAATAAAACTTATGAAAGAATGAAACCATTACAAGTATTATACATTTTAGAAATGGTAAAAAGTGTAAAACATTATTTTAAAATAAAATAATTAACAAATCCAATTAATTAGGAACAACCATTAGTCTTTTGGGTACAATGTTTAAACTTAAGTGAAATGTAATTACGAGTACATTTTTTCTTTGCAAAACATATTTGCTCTCTCTCTCCCTCTTCTTCATTTTGTTAATGTATTCTCTTAATGAAAAAGAAAGAGTTGTATATCCTTCTTACTAAAACAAAATAAAATGTGAGATTAACCGTTAACCTTTTCTCCAAGAAAACACTTGAAGCTCAAAGAAGGGTTGACTAAAAAGATGTACCTTGTTAAACATGATTTGTCTTGGGTGGGCAAGGTGAAGGATTGTCAAGTAGCTCTCTTTGTTATCTAACTAATACTAAAAACGTATTAGTAACATTTTATTTTATAATTTTAACTATTTATTATAGATTAAATATATTTTATTTGTATCGACCTACAAATTAGTTAAAAGAGTAAAAGTAATCTTCTAAATGACACTCATTTTAATATTAAAATATCAAACTATAAATAAAAAAATTAATTAATCAAGTTTCAATTTATAGAGGTTACCTTTCCTCTAAAGACTACTCTCTATCTTTTCTTTACCCTTTTTCTAAATTTCTGACATTATCTTTTATCTTTTTAAAGACCAAAATCTATCATAAGAATTATTGTTTAGAGCACAACAAATCTACTTGATTAAATTTGTGATTAGAGTAAGTTCATCTTTTATTCTTTTTTACATGTGATTCAAGAGAGTCCAAGATGAATTTTTGTCTGAATGTGATCATGAGGGTATGTTCAAATCATTGATTTAAGTTTTCTTTGTGTAAATAGAGTGCCTTGTGAGAATTAGAGTTTTTTGAACAAAAGTTGAGTTAGGAACTCCATCCATGTAAGAGAAGTTAGTATATTTTCCTATTAGTAGTATTGTTTTAATGAACTAATTTTCAGAATTGGGATTTGTTAGTGTGCTTAGTAGTGATTGTTGATAGAATGTGATTGTATATAAGTTAGTGAACCGTTGAATATTAGATATCCAAAAATTGAACTGAAATTTGTGATGATTATTATGTTGATTTGATTTTGATTTATCATTTTGGTCAATTTATTCTATCTGGAGGTTTTTGAATTAAGTGGTAATATTTTATAACCTAAAAAAGAAATAGAATAGTCTGAATAGACAAATAGGCAATTTGATATATCAATTCAACTTTTGAAAATTGTGCAAACTTGTTTGAAAAGTCAGTCAATTATTGGACAAAAATGTAATTTTGAGATTACTCAGAGCTTGAGTGATCTTACTCGTTGGACGAGCTAAGACTCATTAGGCTAGCTTTAAGAAAGGCTTCCAGAGGTTTTATTTGTTGGGTGAGTAAACCACTCACTAGATAACAATATTTTTGTGAATTCTAGTGAGCTCGAGGTGGTTGGATTATTGGGTGAGAGATGAGTATAGTTGAGCGAGAAGAGAATTTACATATGAAAATAAATGCTTTTATATTTTGAAATAAAATAGGTGGGTAAGGTGAGTAAAGCCAAGGCGTTAGCCATAATCTACTCTTTTGTGTGGGTGAGTAGTTGAGAGTTAGGTCATGAGTCATAATCTACTCTGAGATGTTTGATGTGTGAATGTAGTTATTTTCAAGGAGATAATACTACATTGAGATGCTATAAGATGTGTATTAAATGGTAATTCCATGCATGAGATTACCCTAACTCTACTAGCATTGAAATCACATAAATGAAGATGCTACGTTGTGAGAGTCCAAGAAGGCTCCAATGTCCCGAAGGAGCAATATGAAAAAGAATCGCGCCTCACAAATGATATAGGAATTTACCTTGTCGTATGAGTGGAAGACAATTGCTTATATATGTGGCTTTATGTGAGCATGATGTAGTATGACAATTACAAAATCTAAATCTATTCATTCAATACACTCGTCTTCCAAATGTAGAGCCAAATGGATTGTTATTGATGGATATTTCATTTTTGATATTGTGAATGAATAATTGTGATATATATGACTTTATGATGTTTTTATGAATCATTTAGCTTGCCCTTTTTTTATGTATGTGTTCGTTGTAACTATAATGACATGTGATACACAAGAATAGATGATATTTCATGTAGGAGTGACTTAATAGTAAGAAGTAGTGAAACAAATGATATTTTAGATTCATTTATGTATACTTGTATGATTATAATATCTCCTATTTAATTTTCTTTGTAGTTGATTTTGAAAAATTTACTTTTATATGATAATATGCTTATATATATATATATATATATATATATATATATATATATATATATATATATATATATTTCCATCTTTATATATAAATATTATAATATAATCATTACATTACTTTTTTCAAATTGCAATATAATGTATACGTTAAAATAAATATTTTATTATAATTTATAATTATTTCAAAATAGACATTTATCCTTTATACCACTTATAACATCTTTTTTATACCAATTAAAAGTGACAGTTAGTATAGTACTTTTAGTAATTATAGTAGTGGTGTAAAAATTCATTATATTTTTTTTCACTTCTAATACTCAAATAAGAACATTTGTATAAACACTTTTAAAGAAAAGAAAAAGAAAAAGTTTACCTTTGTTAAAAGTTAACTTAAACACAAATCATTTTATGGAAGCTATTTATTTAATACTTAAAATCTTTTAAAAAAGCATTAACTAATTTTAATTTACGAGAGAATTATTATTTTTTTAGTAATTATATTTAGAAGTGTCAATTTGGCCCCTAGTTCACGGATCAGTCCTGACTCACTTTTCATAAAGTCTCCTTTTAGGGGGGTCCCAAATGAGGGGGTCAAAAAAAAGTCCAAACCTCTAAAGCCCCCTCTCTTGTGGGTTAGGGTTAGGACTAAGGTGGGTTAGGCCTCCCAAATAATACTACATTAAGTTAAAGTCAAAAGATCAAGCCGAGCGACCCGGACAGGTCTGAAGAACCAGACAGGCCCGACGAGCCAAACAAGTCTAATCACCCGGACAAGTCTGAACACCCAAGACGAGCTTGACGATCCGGACGGACCTGATGACCCATACAAGCACGATGACACGGACAAGCCAAATGAGCCAAACGACCTCAACGATCCAGACGGGCCCAACGACACGGATCAGCTCGAAAACCTGATGATCTGGACGGGCACGACGACCTGGACGGGCCTGACGATTCAGACGACCCAGACGACCCAGACAAGCATGACGATCTAGACGGGTCAGACGACCCCAACGACCCCAATGACCCCAATGGGATCGACTACACGGACGAGCCCGACGATCCAAACGCTTCTGATGACCCGAACGGGCCCAACGATCCAGACGGGCTGGATGATCCAAACAGGTCCGATGATACGGACGTGCCTGACGAACTGGACGGGCCCAACGACTCGGACGTGCTCGACTATCCAGACGGGCCCAATGATTTGGACGGGCCCGTCTATGTCATTTAGCTCGTCAAGTTTGTTGGGCCCATTTGGATCTTTAGGACCGTTCTAGTCGTCGGGCTCCTCGTGGTCATCGGGACCATCTGGTTCGTCGGGCCCTTCCGGGTCGTTATGCTTGTCTGGGTCGTTGGGCCCGACCAGACGGGCCCATCCAGGTCATTTGGCTCGATCGTATCTTCTGGCCCGTCCGAATCGTTAGGCATGTTCTGGTCATCGGACTCATCTTGGTCATTGGGCCTGTCTGGTTCGTCGGGCTCATCCGTGTTGTCGGACTTGTTCTGGTCGTCACGCTTGTCCGTGTTGTTGGGCCGTTTGGTTTGTAGGGTCCATCTGGGTGATCGGGGCAGTCCGGGTCATCATGCTTATTCGATTCGTTTGGTTCGTCCAAATTGTCGAACCAGTCAGAATCGTCAGACCCCTCTGGCCCGTTCATGCTGTCGCGCAGGTTCGGGTTGTTTGGCCTGTCTGGATCGTCAGACACAACCGAATAGTCGGGCCCAACTGGATCCTCAAGCCCGTTTGGATAGTCGGGCATGTTCGAGTTGTTGGGCTCGTTCGGGTCGTCGGATCCGTTCAGGTCGTTTGACTTGTCTGGGTCATCGAGCCCGTTTGGGTCGCCGTGCTAGTTGGGGTCGTTGGGTAGGTCAGGGTCATTAAGCCTAGAGCCGTCAAAATGGGTTATAACCCACGAGTCAACCCAGCTCATCACGTGTTCGGATCGGGTTGGGTTGAAAAAAAATTACAAATTTTAGTACGGGTTAAAAATGAACCCAACCCACTAAAAACTCAACTCATTCGTGTTGAACCCCATGATGAACCGGATTGACTCACCAACCCACCAATAAATTTTAAATATTAAATTAATATATATATATATATATATATATATATATATATAATATATATATTATATATATATATATATATATTTATTTATATATATATATATATATATATATATATATATATATATATATATATATATATATATATATATATATATATATGTATATATATATATATATATATATATATGTATATATTGTTAGTGAGTCTGCTTTTATATTGGTTTTCATATACTAATTAAATATCGTTTTTCTATTATTCTAGAAAATATTGAGGTACTCATTTTAATATAAAATTGGTTGCATGGTTTTGAATTAACAGGTAATATTATTGTTAGTACTGTAAAATTAATTTAATTATATAATACTTAATCTTTTAATATTATTAGTTAACATTATTTTTGTTTTGTTTTATTGTAGATGGGGATAAAGAAGATGCTTCAAGAGATGAAAATGTTGTGGATTTATCCATTCAAGATTCTAATACTATAGTTTGATAAGTGACAAGAATGATTTGAACTTAGATAGTAATTTATATTTTTGTGATTTTGGTTTGTATTTGAAGTTTAACATAATTTGGGATTTTATTTGGATTGTATTGAAGTTTATTTAGATTTTAATCGGAATTATAATTTAGTTTTCTTGAGATTGAAGAAAAAAAATTGTGTGTTTTTTTTTTTAATTAAGTGAGCCAGTGAGCCAACCCGTTTAACCCGCCAACCCGTGGTGGGTCGAGTCGAGTTCTAATTTTGTTGGCTCGCTAATTAGTGAGCCGGGTTGGGTCGGGTTATCCATTTTGATAGCTCTAATTGGGCCTATTCGGGTTGTCGTGCTTGTCCGGGTCGTTGGGTCTGTCCCACATATATTTTTCATGTTGAAGATGAAAGCCCATGGGTTGGCCCTGACCCACAGGACTTTTGTGGGATTTTTGGTCCTTTGAACTTCTTTGATGGGGTTTTTTTCGACGTAAACTTTTTTGGCCCTAACCCACATGGGCAGGGCCAAACCCTGTGGGCTGGGTCAAATTGACACCTCTTATACATTTTCAAATATGACCAAAACCTATCTTGACAATGAGGTGTATATACTTCAGACAACTTCTTACCTTAAGAATCTAAAAGTTTACATTTGGTTAATTAGTCGGATAGTATTCATTTTGTTTTAAATTTGTTAGTTTGATATCCGTTTTTAGAAGAATGTCAATTGAGTCCCAAATTTTAAAATGTCTCAATTAGATTTTTTAGAAAAAAATTATTAACGCGATTAAGGATATTAATATTTAAAATAAATTACAAAATTAAATATTAATATTTATATTAAAATTTAGTAGTAAAAGTCACAAATAAATATATCAATATTAAGAAATTTTTTTTTTTTTAGAAAAGAAATTTTTTTTTGACAAAAAACGAGATACTATTGGAATTTGATTAACAACTTATTAAAAACATATATCAAATCGATACATTTGAACAAAGAAAAGATGGTATCATCTATTAATTAAACCTTTACATTAAGTGATTAATCTCCAACATTCTTCTTCGTTTATCAGCAATCCATGGTGAAAGACTGGTGCACAGAAAAAGAAAATATTAATGCCATTATCATCTCCCTTTAAAACAAATCTATTTATTTATTCTGTGAAGATAAGCTTTTACGTCACGACATTGTGGAGGGTGTTGGGGTGCGTGTGGGAAAAACCAAAGCGACGCAGTTGAGTTGAATCCCTTCACAATACTGATCCAATCCAAGCCCAATCAAACGGAGTTAAGAACTTTCAACGCGTGGCACGTTGACATCGGAATCATCGAACGGTGCAAGATTGTTCCAGCCAATAGAGCACAACATTTCCATTTGTTGCGTTGCTCCGAAAAGAGAGGACCAAACAAGCCCTTATCACAACTCTATCTAACATAGTACAGGCCCAAACCAAAAAGCTTCGTCTCTCAATTCGGATTCTCCAGCACAATTCCCTTCCCCAAACAACCTTGTTTTGGTATTCTCTCTCTCACACTATTGTTTTTCTTTTATTCGTTTAATTAGTGTTGGGAATTCGCGTGCCCCGGTTGTTTGATCCTTTGACCTTGTAACTTGAGATACTAAAGTTGCAATCTTTAAAGGTGGGGGTTGCGCCTTTTGATTTTGGGTCAACTTAAAGGGGGTATCGATTTGATACGGTCGTATGATTGACTTGATGGGTTGGCTATTATTATTGTTGTGTTGTTTGTAGTATGCTTGGTTGCTTTGGAAAATGATAGAAACGATGAGGGAAATCGAAGATTTGATGATGTGGTTGTTGTTACGACATAGGAAAGGGATTGATGTAACTGTACTTTGGGGTAGTTTAGATGGATTGATTCTCTTTCTCCCTTTATACTATATCATGTGCCAAACATGGCGTAATTGAGTTAAACCTTTTTGTTTTAGCAATATGAATCTTAATCCTGGTTAATGGATTCAATGTGATTTTGTTGTAGTCTGATGTTATTGGAGAAACTTGGATGTTGTTGCTTTCAATATTTTGACCTAGATAAACCGGAGGGTTGTTCTTTTGGGTGAATTCTAAGTGCTAAGTACCCTGGAGACCGGGTCAATATACAGAAGTTTGTCTTGGTTTTTGTTTATTCTCGCAAATAAACCCTCTCTTCTCTTGGCTTTGAACTTGAATAGATTCTTTTGAAACCCTATTCTATTGAAGCTAGCTAGAATTAGAGGTATTCGTGCAGTTCTGCTAATTTATTCGTCATATTTGTTGGTATGGTGAAGAAAAACAGATTCATAGAAAATAATGGTTTAGTGATTCTATATAAGAAAAATGTGTAAATTTACCTACCATGGAGTTTCAAGAATACCTCTAAAACCTTGCAAGATGTGATCTAAAGTAGTCACATTTGGAAGCACTAATACAATAAGTATGGAATTTTATTCTTTTCTGCTGAGCCAGCCTCATCAATTATCATGTTGTCACTTACTCTATATATTTCCAAGGGTGACAGTTTAGGAGTTGCCTTCTTGATTATGACAGAACACAATTACATTATTTGATCCATGTAGCTGATGCCACTTAGTGGCAAAAACACTTTTGTTGTTGAGGAGGGTTAGATGGTCAATTAGTGGCTGCTTGAGTGCTTTGAAAAGGTTATTGAATTGAGATTGCTGTCGTGAATCGCCAACTATTTATTGTATCACCAAATTCAGGTAAAATGAAAAATTACTTCAAATATATATAGATGATATATAATATTCAATGCACATAATGTAAGCTAGAAATAGATAAAACAACTTAAGTAGAAGTTGTACAAAACAATACTATTAGCTATGTCTAAGCTTAAGAAGTCTTTAGTTTAGAAGAATGGCTAGAAAACAATTAAATAGTTAAATGGACTACATGCATTGAATGATTGGGTGAAAAAGAAAGGTGAAATAATCAAATAGGATATGTTCACAAGTGTTCTTTAAAATTCTTTTTCATTTACACATTTGAGCTCGTTTTCTTTTCATGATAATTGGCAAAAAGGTGAAAACATACAGAACATTGAATTGAATGTTGATACGAATTACATAGGTTCATTATGTATCATAATATACAAAGTATTTAAGATTCTTCTTGTGGTACGAATAGGTAGACAACCAAAATGTATCAAATCATAAGACTCAAATAGTGAATTGTAAGATTCTGAAAACTATGCTCTAACAAGTACTTGTGAGAATGGATTTGCGGTTTGAAGAAATTGAGGAAAATTCAAGCAAGGAACAACTAGGAATTTGGTAGGATGGAGATTAAAATATTTGTGTTTTAGTATTCTTTATGAAAACTATAAAGCTTGGCTACTTTGTTTTCAGAATGTGTATATATAAATTTTCATTCTCAATTTAGATTTTTGTCATGATGATTTTTGTATAAAGGAATATTTTCTAGCTTCCCAACTGAATTAACAGATCCTGATTTGATCTGATAGAGTAAATTTTTACAGAATTGAGGGGATGTTACTTGGTGTTTGTGAGGTGGGTAATAAAAATGTAGAACCTACTACATGATTTTGGCCCCATAGTTTACCTACTACTTGAGCTTTGAAGCTACTGTAGTTGAAGATTTTATGCCCCAATAAGTTAAAATTGGAACTTTACAGGTTATACGATACTATTGTTTAACATTCTCAGAACAGAATACTATTGTTTAGTTCCTTGCATGAAGGTTGAGAGAATAAATGAAAATGAGAAGAAAAATGACCTTAGTAGTAAATTGAAATTTGATGAGATTGTGTTTGCTTGTGTTCTTCAATTTTTAAATACAAATGGTGTTACTGTTGGATTTCATGTTTGCAAGAAGTATGGGTCTTCAAATGCACATGCATTATAGAAACTCAAACTACACATTATCACATGAATGATGCCACTTAGATGATTGGAAGGTCTACTAATTATTCCTGCTAATTGATTATCGTGCTTTTGTGATCTTCATGAAGTATTTGTGGAGGTGCCAAATTGTAATTCTCAGAATTATTTTCACATTTAAAAATTTTGATGATAACTTAGTTCTTACTGTTTTAATATTAGTACCGTTTAGTTTATGAGTTGACATGTTTAACAACTTAATCTGACACCTTTTTTTTTATAAAAAAAAAAGAAGAAAAAAACTCTACACAAAAAATTGCTATATCAAGTGAGAGCTCTAAACACCATCACCCTCCCTATTTAATATGAGAATATCGCACTTTACATTACCTACTCCTGTTTCTAATTTAGTTGACATGAACTGTGTCATTTGTTATATAACAGCAATTAGTAAAGAAGATGAGTACGTTGGATGCAACAAGGGCTGAACTTGGTCTTCTTGTTTTATATTTGAGCAAGGCTGAAACAAGGGACAAGATATGCAGGGCAATTCAGTATGGTTCCAAATTTGTTAGTAACGGGGAACCTGGTACTGCTCAGAATGTTGACAAATCAACCAGCCTGGCACGAAAGGTCTTCCGTCTTTTCAAGGTTAGGTTATTTTCATTTTCTGAGTTTTGAAACATTCTTTTTCATCTGATCATAACTTCGGTATAGGAAGTTATTTCATATTTTCTGTTTGTCACTTAGGGAGTTTCTGTATATTAATGATATTCCTTAGATTGGTTTGCGCTCAGAAAAGACTAGAAATCTGTTGTATGCATAATTTTCTCTTTTTGTTTTAGGTTCCATGGCCATGATAGGAAAAAAGGATAAATCAAAGACAGTCAAATACTGTTAATTTTTCAAAGTACTAGCCAGTTATAAAATTCAAGCAGTCGTTTTGGCAAAAAATTAGGTGTTACAAACTATTGAGTTCATGCAATGACCATCACTCTTATACTTCACTCTTTAATTCGCAGTTTGTCAATGACCTACATGCTTTGATAAGTCCAACGCCACAGGGCACTCCCTTGCCCCTAATTCTGTTGGGAAAGGTATGGGCACTGCAAGAACATTTAACCTTTTATCATCCTTTTCGTGTTTCTATATTTTACTTATTTTGCTTATGACTAATCTCCATCAGGAAACTTAGTTGGCTACCTATAATGAAGTTTCTCTTCCCAACCATTTTCTTTCATCTTTTGTTTTATGTTTCAGTCCAAGAATGCTCTTCTCTCTACTTTCTTGTTTCTTGATCAAATTGTGTGGCTTGGCAGAACAGGAATCTACCAGGTTGGAAATTATAAAATATATGTTTTGTTTAGCATCATGTTTGTTTCTACTATCATATAGAAATCATCTAGCAGTGTGTTAAGAGTTTTTCTGTCCAACTACAGAATAAAGAACGCACCGAATTAATTGGCCGGATATCTCTTTTCTGTTGGCTGGGTTCCTCGGTGTGCACCACCTTGGTTGAGGTTTGTGGCTTACCTACCTTCACTGATTTTAACATTTGTGCATTTATGCCCTCAAGTTCCCTCACTGTTTACCCTTGTAATATGTTTTACTTTGATCAGCTCGGGGAGCTTGGGAGACTCTCTGCATCAATGAAGAAGTTAGAGAAAGAACTCAAGAACAAGAATAAATCTGATGTATGTTGTCCATGCATGTGTCCAAATTCTTCAGACTTCTGTTTTTTTGTTTTACTTTTGGACTGTGATTGCATTACTTTTCTGTTTATTCCATTACTTATGTCTGCAGGATGCGCAATACCGTGGCAAAGTAAAACAGTCAAATGAGAGGACTTTATCACTCATCAAAGCAGGAATTGATATAGTGGTAGCAGCTGGACTGCTTCAACTGGCACCTAAGACAGTTAATCCACGTGTCACTGGTGCATTCGGATTTGTATCATCTCTAATATCTTGCTATCAGGTACATGCTTGTAAACTTGTAGTATGCTTCGTTTGTGCTTTTATTTTCTATCCCTAAAATTTTGTATCCGTGACCTTTCTGTGTGCACAAACATACATACCCTTTTGCAACTATTGACCAAGAAACAGAAAAATGCAGACAAAATGAGCTCTTGACAATTTTTTCTCAAAAACAGTAGTAACCTCGTTGGCAATGTTTCAAATTAAGTTTTGTAGATAGTTGTCTCTCTTGATCTTTAAGGTTATGGTTTCTTTACATTCTTTAGAGTGCCAGTTTTACTGACAAGAATTTCTGGTTTGTGCTATGCAGCTGCTTCCTGCTCCGGCCAAATCCAAAACCTCGTGAAGTGTGGAAGAATAGAATGGTTTTCATGAGGTCTCACTGTTGTCAAATAATTATATGAATTGGTCAGAAAATGTTGGTCGGTGTGATCATTGACCAATTTTCATCATAGTCGCAGTTGCTCCCAAAAACTGCTATGTAGGGTTATCTATGCAACAATATTCATAATTTACATACATAAATTTAAGACATCCAACATCAAATTAGTTCACCCTTTCCCCTCAATGCCTTATTGTGTTGTCAAAACGGTTCAAATTGATCTTTGAGGGACAAAATGAATGCGTTGATTTTCTCTATAAAGGACTCATTTGATGTTTTTATAAAGGATAATTGTGGTTTTGTTTTGTGTATTGAACAAATGAATGAATAGTCTGTTCCATTGTCATGAGGAAATGAGTTTGGAGTGAAGACAGTTTTGAATTGGATTAGATCAATAGGATTCCAGAAAATATATTGAAACGAACTTCAAATTTTTCAGATTGGCAAGAGATAGTTTTGAAAATTAAATCGTATTGAACGAATTAACTAGTTCAACAAGGAATTTGTCAACTGTTTATTGACGTAAAATTATTAATTTTATATATTACATTTCTAAATTACCATGAATTATTAGAACTTAAGGAATGTTGTCAATCATCAACATCATTGAATGATTAGTAAGTTAATTACGATTAACTTTATACTAGTTATTATTGAATTTATGAAGTCACATATGGACGAGGACTCGATCTTTTAAATAAATATAATTTATCTAATAATCAAATTAGTGGGTTTTGTTTCATCAAAAATAAACATTTTAGTGAATTTATAACTTAAATATTACTAAAATAATTTAGTGATATTATAAATATTATAAAGTACGACAATAATTATTAAATTTGATGAAGATACGAAAAGCTTCGACTATAATTCCTTAAGGAGATATTTGTTGACAAGGAAAACAAAATAAGTTGATTATTTTCAAAAGCATTTAGAAGATAATGCCAAAAGTTTTGCAAATATCAAATTAAATATGCATTTAAAGATACATATTTAAAGTCTTTTTTATAGTTCTATTCATCAAATAGTTATAAAATCAGTAGTCATAGAATACAAGTATTATATCTTCGTGCAATTAAGAAAAAGATTTTGAAATTCCAAGAACAAATATATAAATACACCCTTTCAATTTTTCTATTCTATTGTCATATTATCATTCCGCAAGGCAAACTAATATTAATATTCTCTAAAATATTTGGAAATTTTTTACATAGACAATACATGTAATAAAATAACATCACTGAAGTTCCTTCCCAGTTGAGGTTATTTTCAGCCAAAGCCAAAGATTTGCTCAAAGTGCATTCATTTTTTTCTTCCACGAGCACGTAATTCGAAACACAACAAAAGGTTAGTACAATAAATTAGGAACGAAGTCGATTAACTTATCATGCTTAGTTTGTGACAAATGATGTTGTCAGCACGTAGCATCAGATGCTAAAACCCCATAATTGGGTAGATGATACAAGTTTACGACTTGTGAGAGAGCTCAAGTTTCAAGCATCATGTTAAACCTCAGACAAAAAAGGCGCAATATTTGTTCAACACCATATCTACAAGAGGAATAAATTCTTAGTATCAGTAGCAAACCAGAGAAAGACCAGAGTTTTTGAAGGGTAAACATTAAAAAAAAAAAAAGGAAAACTAGTTGGAATGTAATCACTCCTTGCCTGGGGAGATTATAATTTTTTTTTCCCTTTTCTTTATTTGGGAGGGGATCATAAAAGCAAGCAAAGATCAAAGGGCAAATTCTGGATCAAAATCATCAATATCATATTCTTCATCATCCCACTCATCTTCCAAGACTCCTACTCCTTGTGCACGCAATATAGTCACAATTCGTTGGATATCTCTCATTATTCTTGGCTCCTCGGAAGCATCTTCAGATTCATTTCCAGATGTCAATACAGGTTGATGGTTAGCCAGCTGGTCCCTCTTCAACACAAACATTCCAGAGGGCTCAAGAATTTCCACATTGAACGGTGGTGACAATGAGCCTCCCAGAACTTGAACATGGGAAACACTGCAATCACAATTTTCAAGTAAGGAACTGAACAAAAACAATATGTGATATGACTTGTATGCTACATTAGGAATTCTTTTCAAATGAAAGTGCCAGCATAACAACTATGTCATAAATTGTCGCAAACATTTTTGGCCAATATTCACTAATTCGTGATGTGTCACATTTTTAAAGACAGCAACGACATTAAAACCTAGCACTGCATAAGGCTTATTAGACATTGTTTAAGATACTGAATCAGCTCTGCCACTAATTAAGTTTCATAAATCCTCAACAACAAAACAAGTTTGACAAGTAGAGACCAAATGGAAGAACAGAACGCACCAAATGTATAACAAACCATCCATTTCTTGTCTCTGTACTCTTCCCAAAAGCTCAATCTGCAAGATACCCCCAATACAAAGCACAGGTTCTGGAAGCTTGAACTTCTGTAGTTCGTTTTCCTGTTCACAAGGATTTTTCTCTCTAAGATTTATGTAAAGGGATACACAAACCGAATCATGATGCTAATAATTTTAGTCATGCAGTTTTCTTTAGTATTTCACTCAGCAACGACAATCCGGGTTATTCTATTTTTTAGGGAAATAGATGTTCCCATTCTCCAACAACTTTTATTTTCAAATTTGTAATATTTACATTGAATAATGCATAGACCCAGAATCAAAGTCATGGAAGTGCGTCAACAATCTAATAAATAAATCAAACTTGATATAATTCATTCTCCTCATCACATGCATAACACATTATGAACTGACAAAAGCCTGAAGGGACATTGGATCTTCCCAACTAAAGCATTTCAATATAGGATTGGTGTAGTTTCCCACTTTATGTCAGCCAAATATTCTTTCTTATTGCGTAAGAATGTGACTTCTGATAATTCATTATGATTTATGAAATGTGAAACTTTTTTTAGTTAGTTTTTATATATATGTTATATAAATTATTTAACTTGTATGCAGTTGGGGAATTGACCCCTCCATATCTGTCAACATGATGGATAACTACGATTTTCAATGTTATGGCTAACGGAACTTATTTGTAGCATAGTGTCACTAGGGAAGTAACCATTTGAATAAAAGGAGAATATCAAATGACAGGTCATGCTGGAATTTGAATAATAGGCTCCTTCTGAAACCTAGGATTCTAATGACAATGAGAAGTGAAGTAACCATTAGTTAAAAGGCCCAATCAGAAGATTCCCTTACTAGCATATCTACCTCCCAATAATTTGATATAATATGTTTTAATTTGATAAAAAATAACCACCAATTTACCATCTATTGCCAACAGTAAGATTTAATGTACTCTTGACTGAATGAATGTGGCATGCCTAATTATTTATTTACTTCAATCATTTTAGCCAACTAGAGCATAAGAGAAATTTGGGGTCAGGCCATCTGATTGCTTTTCCAATGCGGATATGAGCCACAAGGGCATGGTTTGGTCCAATAGACCAAGGGTGTGATTCACGTTATTTTCAACAGTAGAAAGGGAACTGGGAGACAAGCAAATATTACTTATGAGGCGACTTCTTATTACATCATATAATGTGGTAAAGGAGAGGAAGAGTTATGAAGCCTTCTGACGATGACACAAGCGACACTCTTAAACAGAACTTAAAGAGATTTGAATTAGATGTAGATCTGCGATATGGACCTGGTTTGTCCAATAGATGTTGGATAATTCAAATCATTTTTAACAGTGGAATGTAAATTAAGTAACCAAAGAAATCATTTCCTTATGCAGTGATTTCTTATTAATATATATCATGCAGAGAGTATATGTTGTCTAAACATAAGGGAGCTTGAATAAATTTGACAATATAATTGTGGCTGTACTAAACACCTAATAAGCCAGATGATAATGATGACGATTGATTCATAAAACCAGGTCTTTCTTATCCAATGCTAAAAAAGAAGCCTAAGTTGCATTAAGACTTTTTTTCAATATTCTGTTCAGTTCAATCAAAAGCATCACAATTATAACACTAGGGAGTTCACTGGTTATAGAAGGGGGTTATTACAATTTGGGACAAACTTTGAGTACAAACCTGCAGAAGGATAAGGCATCCTTTAACAGGAAAGGATCTACTTTTTCACATCAACCATTGGGCAATCAATGAAATAGATATTATTCATTGGAAAAACAAGTTGACAAACTAGATAAGATGTAAGTTAAATACCTGAGACATTGGAAACTCCGGTGAAGTATAGGTCCACACAAACAATTCATCATCTACAGCATCTAAAGAGGCTTTAGGATGACCCATTTTAAACCGAACAGAGCTTGCGGAGTATATTGGTGACCCCAGCTGAAAGTAAGCTAGAAAAGGCATGATATTGTTAGCAAAAAGATGAAAGTATAGCATAAATGGGTCAAGCCATCATCTGTGAATATTTCAAAGAGCACCTTGAAAAGGCTGGATATTGATTTCTGTAATAAGACAAATTTGAGAGACCAACTCGTATGTTAATGTCTCGGGCACATTGGGATTACTTTGTCCGTTACTTGACCAGTAGGAATATCTACCACCAATGACATCTCTTGGCTCAAGTGTATTATCAATGCTCTCCTGAGGAAAGTTATCAGTGCTAGAAGCACCAATTGTCTTAGCAATGCAATTCATTGCAACAGATGACATGAGAGCTTTACCTAAATAAGAAAAAACTCTATGTTCTCTCTGTAGCACTAGCCATTCCATAGAATTACTAGATCCAACCTCTGCATTTTCCTTCCCTCCATGTTGATTGAGTTCAACAACAAAAGCAACTCTAGATAATTGAGGAAACATTCTCAAGCACAGCTGCTTGCAAAGACCATTTGCAATCACTGCAAACCAAAATAGTGTTGATCAAATTTGAAACGTAAAATTCAAGGCAACAAGGAACTAGAACTGAATTTTCATGAAACTGATGCATCAGTTGAGAAACAAAAGCATACTTTGAACTAGTGTAACTCACCAGATTGTCTCCAAGATCGGGAGACACAGGTCACACGAACAAGATCAGCAGGATCATCCAGGCACATAAGTATCTTAAGAGACGTATCAGAATCAAGATAGCTGATAAAATCTTCATGATATTCCATTGTGGACATTGTGATGATGAACAAAAAAAACTACGAATCTTCTCAAGACGGATTGAATTGCCTAATAAAGTCAGCTGTAACACCCACTTTAAAGTGAAAAACAAAGATACTTAAAACAAAAAGTATGGTCTTGTTTTACAACCTTTTTATGGACAAATTGCTTCCTTTTCATGAATGCTTAAAACCAAATTTGAAATAAATATACCCATATCTCAAAAATTCGGAAATTTCCACCCCTTCATTTTCTCATAGTTATAGCATAACAATGGGATACAGAACTCCTCCACCCCACAGGCTAATCAAACAATGACACAAACAGGAAATGATTGAATAGATTGCACGTGAAGGGTGAAAAACGTTACCAAACCAGCACAAAACCAAAAGATAATAAAAAAATGAAACCCGATTGAGTAATGGGCTATGAAATTCAGACCTTTTGGGTTAAATCTTTCGCAATCAACTCAACAAGGAGGAAATTTCGAAAATAAAATTGAATATAGAGTAAACAGAAATGAAACTAAGAATGGAAATTTCTGAAGATACAGGGGAAACTTAGGGTAGAGGGCAAAAGGGTGGGTGTGTTGAAGGGAAATGAAAAAAAAAAAAAAAAATCACCTTTGATGTGTGTAAGAAGGCATACCCGTTGCTGCAGAAGCGAAACCCTAGAAATGGATGGGCGAGAAAATTGAACAGATAAAGAGAGAAAGGTAAGTTTGATGTTGGTACGTACTGAGGAACGGCAAATAACCTTACCAAACACAAACCTTCATTATTGCTCTATTGGTTTATACCAAAAAAACAAAAAACAGGTTCAGAACTGTTTCGTTTATGTTTTGTTTGGTTTTGTATATTAAAAAATAATCAAAATTCTACGAGTACGAATACCATATCGGATAAAATATGTTTTTTACAATAATTTATAATATAATTCTATTGTCAATACAATTATTGTGTTTACTGATTTTCATATACAAATAATTACCCCGTTTCATTTGTAACTGCTACAGTTAACTTAGTTTTAAACATGTACCCATATGTGTCTTTATTTTTTTTAAATATACCGGAAATTAAATTAGTATATAAATTCTTTTAAATTGTATAAGAGTTTTAATCTATACCATTATACGAAAAAAAATATCGTATTTGATAATTTATTTTAATGCATTATTTTAATTAATTTTATTATTTATTAAGGAAAAAAAAATATTTTTAAATAACAGCTATATAATACTTTTTAATACTACTTTTACAAAATTATATATATATATATATATATACACGTATATATTAATCTATTTCTATTTTATAACAAAATTACTCATGAAAATAATAAAATTATACAAATTATAAAACTGTTTATACTTTAATATAATAAAAATATGAATACACGTCTCCTCGGATTTTAATTACACATTAGTGTATTTCTCAAAGTTAAGTATTTTTACTCGCAACATTGAATATGTCAAAAGAATGTGTTTTTCTATTGCCTGGCCTTCTTAATATGCTCGAAAGAATTATCCAACTATAAAATAAAGGTTTCAGTTTGAATAATGTAGTTTTACAGTTTAAAATGAAACACACGGGATTGATATTTTATAAATAAGTGATGGACATTTTTTCTATCAGCATTTATATACAGGGTCTTTAATTTTACTTTTTTTCACACGTATTTTACAAGTTAGGGATCAACATTTTTCCTATCTATATTTACATTTTCCTTATCTACATTTATTTATAGGGTTTTCAATTTTCTTCTCACCGACATTTTATAAGTAAGGGATAGACATTTTTCCTATCGCAAAGAAACATCATCTTTCAAGATGCTTGACGAAATAAATAACAAAACATCTTTCAAATATCACTGCAAAGTAATTTGAGAGTTCTGGTGATCAAATTCTAAGAAATCAAGTAAAAGAAAAAGAAGAGATATGGAAAAGGGAGAACGCACATTTAAGTTTTAATGCAAAAAAATTGCTTTTGCAAATTATTCTTTTAAATAATTAATGTAACATCTAAAAAACAATTGTAATGCAATATTAAGTTTGCAATCATTATTCTAATAACCAACAATTTTAAGCCTTATTTGACATTTTAACACTCATATGTATTGGATTTGATGTCCAAGTCAATTTAGGTAGGTCTTCATGATTGTCACGGTTTAGGAAGGTTACTGCCACAGTTTGGGCAAGTTGTAACATTCCTAAAGAATATTACTAATATTAAATAAATAAAATTTCTAATTAAAAATAAATACCACATTGATTATAACCATTTTCCAAAAAACGCGAGAAATTAAAAACTTTAATTGCAGCATAACTCAAATATTCGCAATTACTTTAATACAAAATATACCAAAGTTTCAACATAATTATAAATTACATCAAAATCCTTTAAATGCAAATCCTTTCAAAAGCCCCAGGTAAACCCTGCTCTCCGTCTCTAAGTAGCTCCTGGCTCACCTATTACACCATTTGCTCCCAGATAACAAATTATTCGATCATCGCCATACACACACAGATAGGGTGAGCTATGCACAATAACAATATAAGAATACATATGAATTAAATATGTTTTCCCCAATCCCAAGAGAATACATAATTAAAAATCCTCATACTTTTCAAATCACCCAACCATGTCCTCATAGTCCTTCATGAGTCATATGCATGAACTAAGTCTTGGGACTTCCCTGTGCTCCCATGAAACTAACTCATTCGTGGTTCAACCCTATGAGCCTATCTCGCTCATAGTCCTGCCCTACAGACTTCTCGTCTGTAGTAAAACATCTAAGTCTCACACTTGGACCCTGGCACACACGCAATCACCATACTATGGACTCCTCGCCCAATAGTAGCCGACGGGAACATCATAGTTCCTTGCCCATCGTGCGCCCGACACATGCAATCACCATACTAAGGACTCCTCGCCCATTAGTAGCTGACGGGAACTCAACCAGTTCCATGCCCATCATGTGTCCAACCACCGAGCACAACCTAGACCCCTATTGGACTTAGTCCTTCAAGCCCAAACATCGCACCACATGCATATACAATCTAAACTTGGTATAAACAACCAAGACACACTCACAAGCACATAAAAACATAGCAATTCACATAAACTCACTTAAGCTAGGGACCCTTCGCCCAGGCTAAGCCCTCAGCCTCGCTTAAGCTAGCTCACCTCACCTGAGCGAGCTTTAAACAACAACAACATCAAGTTATCTCGCTTAGGCGAGATCCGCTCGCTTGGGCGAGATCATCTCTTGCCCAAAAACACATTTCAACTCGCCTGAGCTAAAATACACGCAAAACACCAAAAAATGACCAAGACATCTCGCTTAGGCGTGCCACTCTCGCCTAAGCGAGAGAGTTCGTCGCCCAAACCCAGAACCCCTCGCCTGGACGAGAAGTCGTGCTCAATACGCACACATTTCATCACAATCTCGCTTAGGCGAGTCCCACTCGCTTGAGTGAGAATTGCAGGTTCTACGCTGTTTTACGCGAGTCCCACTCGCTTGAGTGAGAATTGCAGGTTCTACGCTGTTTTACGCACACCAACGCATCATCGACCAAACACGCTCCCAAAACCCACCAATGACCTTCCACTCCTAAGGCCAAAGCACAACCACTATGCCAAATCACATTTGATGATATCCTCCAACCCAAACAGTTTACATCATCAATCCCATACTCATACGTATTATTAAAAGGCAATAATAAAATAACAACACATAATTGGCATACATAGGACTCGAACCCAAGTCCTCTCACAAAATCAAAGTACTCTCAACCATTTGAGCTAGTACTTTCCCGCACCAAATTAAACAACAATAATTATCACAAAGACGCCTTTTACCTACATTTATTAATTAATTAATTTTCCCGGGTCTTACACAAGTCTCCATGATTGCCCTGATTTGGGCAGCAGGGTGTTGTAACTGCCACAGTTTAGGTAGGTCTTCATTAATACCATAGCTTGAATAGGTCCACATGACTGTCACGTTTTGGGAAGGTCCCCATGACTGCTACATTTGGGAAGGTCTCCATGACTGCCACAGTTTGGGCAGGTTCCCATAATTGTCAAAGTTTAGGCAAGTCCCCATGACTATCACAGTTTGGGCAAGTCCCCATGATTGTCACAGTTTGGGTAGGTCCCCATGACTGTCACAGTTTGGGTAGGTCCCCATGACTGTTACTGAATGATGTGATTGACATATATGTAACATCGACAGTTCTTTTATTGTAATCATTGTTATATTAGTTTACCCTTTTGTTGATGGTTATGATTTCCACCTGTGATGACCGTGTATGTTACACGGAACAAATGATGAAACATGCCTAAATGCACAATATTGACAATGAGTTGAGTATTAGGAGCTGGATGTTCATGTTTTATAGGCTTTTCAATTGTTTAAGAATAAGGACATACATGTTCTAGATGTCGAATATTTTTCTTTAACATATTTAAATGTTAACCAATTTTTTCCGAAAAATATTTAACTCTCGTTCTTTTGCTTAAGGTATCTTATTTCTCTGTACATAAAATATCATACTTTAGAGGACAATACTATTAGACTTTGTATTTCAAGACGAACCAATTTTGAAAGGTTTTTCGATCAAATTTTTTCTGATCTTGAATTAGCAACTCATTTCTTTAAATAATATACTTTTAAAATATTATGAAAAATAGGAATGTTACATTTTTCATAATCTCTAGGTATTTATTCCTAACCTCTACGAATTTGTCTGTTTATCTGTCTTAAAATCATCAATTTACTTTATGGACAATGATTATTTTTTTTCTAAATGCTTACAACATAAGTTGAACTATGAATATAGTTTTGTGAAATGTATATATAAATTGTTATAAATTATTAAAATAACAATATAATTTATTTTAACTAATGTCATAATCTTTAATGTTATCTACAATAAAATAAAGTCAATTTTATATTTTCGTACTAATCAAATAAAATAGGTCAAAACTTTCAAATAATTGCACATTTACATGAAATAATAAATTCCAATGGCCAAACTAGTTTTAGTCTAAAAAAATATGTTGATCTCCAAAAGAAAATTATCAGTTTTTTTTTTTCTAACATAGGCAAATTTGCCTCCATAATTACAAAAATAGACAAATTTAAAAAAAAATGAAATTAGGCAAACACGATTTCATCATGAAGAACTTGTGTCCCTCCTAAACGATTTTCCCATGTCAAATGGTCACCTATAAAATTGAGGGGACCAAGACGATTTTCGATTTGAAATCATATGGAGTGTCAGACGATTTTTATTGTAATGGATTATGAAAGAGCGTAATCGATTACAAAATGCTATGGTGTGTCCATGTGATTCTGTAATCAATTACAGACTCCATCTAATTGATTACTAGAGAGGTCAATACCTAAAGGATATACAAATACCACCTCCTTTATCTCTACTTTTACCTTTATCTTTCTTTTATTATTTTCCTCTAACCTTGACTGCATACCACATTCTTATGCGCATTTATAACCTTCCATGTCTCCATCTCACACACTCACAATCTATTAATGCTTTATTATTGTCTTTTATTCAAAATTGAAATAAGAAAAAAAATAAAATTGAAAAAGAAAAAAAGTCTTAACAAAATTGTCTCTTAGATCAATATGAAGGTAACAAGAAAGAACGTTGATAATTGGATATGAACGCTTTCAGCTTGCTTTCTTTTCACGGGCTGCAGTAAGTCCTGCAAAATAAATGAAGTTAATTCAATTATACGAAAAAAAAAAACCGTGAAAGAGAAATTGACATCACACAGCCAGAGACCAGATCTTAGTAGTAGTGTAGGGGCCATGTAGAAATTATCATATTTTTTTTAAATAATTAGATCTCTCAAATTTTTACTACATATGTAACATTGGTCTTACACATATAAAACATTTGATATCATTTTTAATAAAAAACTTTAAAACAATGAGATTATGATTTTTCATCTTATATAATGTTTAACTTTGTCTTTTCTATCTGATGTGAGACTTTGATTCACACTTAAATTTTTTTCGACAATATCCCCTCAAGGGTTTGTCTTTTCTACTAAATCATATTATGGATGGAAATACGGTGATACAAATGTTGGTCGTGTGATAATTCTTCATTTATTTTTACTTTTACAAAGTAATTATATTTATTTTTCTTACTTATAAATTTAAGCATAGATTTACATTTTTTTATAGAATTTAGGAGTTGTAATGACTTTAGTATAAATATTGTATTTTTTTAAACTACATTCTACGATATTGAGCTTTGCTGGTCGTTGAATTTGTGATTTTTTCTTTAGATGTTCAATTGAGCTAATTTTTATTACAGAGGATTCTTAACTTATAGACTTTTTTTTTTTAAATTTGGATATTAGAACGTGATGTTTTGGAGTCTTGAGCAGATTGTAATAAATCTTACAAAGTCACAACACAGTAATTTTCAGTTAAAAATATACTTAGGGGTGGTTTCGTATTTTCACTCAATACAGAATCTGCGTGGGCCAATTTCAGTTTATTTAAGGCCCATGAATGTTTAGACATTAGAAATATATAGTGTAGTTGAATGGACAAAACACAATTTACTTCGGATAGTACAATTCAGTTTTTCAGTTGCTGTTTTTAGTTTTCCGGTGAATGCAAAGATTTTGTCTATTAGACCTTCCACTGTTTTCAAGTTTCTGAAACCTTCTTTATTGTTCGTTTCTTCTTCCTTTCTCTTTACTTATGCATTTTCAATTTTGCTTGGGTTTTCAATTACAGATTCTTACCGATTTCTGTTCTATTTTTATCGATCACTTTCTTTCTTGTAATATGTTCCAATGTTCTTTCTTGTAATATTTTTATCATTTTCAATACGGATTCAATTCAATCCCACCGTTTACAATAGTTTCTTGAATAGTTTTTTTTTCTCAATTTTAGTTGTGTTTTCTTGGATAGGTTTTTCGGATTTCAGTTTTAATTCTCTGTCCACGGAATTCAATTCTCGAAATAATAAACATCAAAAACATGTTAAACGGTGGGTTTTTGTCAAGTTTATTTCACTTTCTTGAATCCCTAAAATTTTTAGTTCTTGATAAAAAATTGTCTTCTTGAGTTCATTGTTGGAAGGGATAAAAGTGAGAGTGGCAGTAAAGAAGAAATCGTTAGAAGGGATAAAAGTTGGAGACAAAAATATTGAGGTGAACATATTGCAATTTGCATACGATACATTGTTCTTGAGGGAAGCAAGAATTCAAAATATAAGAGTCTTTCATTTGAGGCTTGATTGAACTCTAATTAAATTTGCCCCTGAGGTTTGAACTCACGCAAATCAGGTACATAAGAGTATTTCATTTGAGGGCATTCCTTTAAAGTCACTTGATCCAAGCATGGGAACTTTAACTTGAAAGTCCCTGAGTAAATTCCTACTATGTTTGGTAAAGATTCAAGAGACAAAACACTGAGCTGGTCAAATGTTATATATTCATCTTTTGATTCATCATCTCCCTCTTTCGACACTATTTCCTGTATTGCTTCACAATCCTGTATAGAAATGTGCTTCAGTTGACGTAGTCTTTTGGCCGTTGAGGATGTGAACAAAAATAACATTCCATGGCATTCACCAATACTCAAAGAGGTAAGATTTGAAAAAGACAAGGTGGATGGTACCAAAATTTTCATGGTAGGACATGAAAACACTTCCAATGTTTCTAGTGTTTTTAGTAAGGGTTCTACCCATGAGTGCTCTAATCCGATGGCACTAAGCTGTGGGAGATTCTTCAAATGTAATCTTTTCAACTTTGAAAGTACTTTGCTACGATCAGTGGTAGGTATTACTTGAGAGTAGAATAATTCGTTAAAGGAACTGCAAACCACTTCAAGATTTTCAATGTTGGGTATCTCTTCAAGTAATCCACTGGAGAATATATTTGAATCATCATCCTCATGATAGCACATTAACTTGACAAGTTTTAAATTTTGCAGGAGGTATGCAGCATTTGCTCCAAATTGTCCTTGTCCAATCATAGTCTCGTTGTAAGTGATTGCTTGATGCTCCATGCTTGGCATAACCTATGAAATTTCGGAACAGAAAAAGGTACATTAATACCAAAATGTGCCATTCAGGGAGAGTTATGAAACCAGTAAAATTTGAGAAATTGTCCTTGCCTGGAGCTGTCTTTGCGAAATTGCCATGGCGTCTTCCTTTTTGAGTGATAATTGCACCAACTTTGGAAAAACCTTGCAATTGTTCGAAACATATATAGAATAAAGGAAAAATTTACATAAAACCCTCTTAATATTTCTAAGTGTTAGATGGGTGTTGAGTAAAAGATGAGGTGTTTGTCTATCACTATGATAAATTTCGCAGTAATATGAAGACATGCAAGCAACATGAAAATGGGGAGGCAATGTTTGGTACCTTTTCAACCGAAAAAACTACTTGCTGATGTATTGAAATACCGAGTTGATCATCTGTATGAGCAACTTCATGACTATGATGCTCAGTTTTAAACAATTTCAACTGATCACAATGATATATATCTATATGTGTTAGCATCGGCCATTCCAGAGTGTGTTTTCCAGGGTACAAGTGCTTGAGCTCTGGCAATTCCCATAATGTTAATGAGGTGAGACAATGGAAATTGAACTGTTTAGTTTCTCCATTGATGGCTGCATCAGCTTCTTCAAAAATTTGCACCAATGTTGCACAAGCTCTCACATCAAGCTTAACAAGATGATTGGCCACTGATGTTGGAAACAAACTTTTAAGGGTTTGACAATTGGAAATTGACACTTCTTGCAACTCTTGAAGGCTCAGAATTTCATCAGGATTCAGATTCCAGATATGCTCCAAATTTGGCAACTGATTTAGAATGAGTTTCTTCAAAGGAACTGTAATCGACATCATTTTTGCTGCTTCTACTTTCACATCAAAAATTGCCTTCACAGATTGACAGTTGCTTACCTCAATCTCTTTGAGGTTAGAAAGAAAGCGTAGTAAATAAAAAGGAATGACATTGGAGAGAGATTCACATTCAACCACAGCTAAAGATTTCAAATTGTTGAAACAATTGTTTGTTGGGATTGGAACCACACCAACCCACATCTCTTCTAGCCGTGAATGATCACTAAATTTTAAATGCTCTATATCACATGCAGACTTTTCCACCTGTACATGACCTCAACATGTTACAATATATTCACATGGTGCTTGTAATATTCTTATTCGAGACAAAAATTTCACTTATTTCAGATAATCATAAAATGAATGCTTATGCATGTGTAGTATGCCAACATGTTTTGGATATATAGATATATAGATGTAATACAAAACTATTCACATTTTTGTATTAACAGAATTAAATATTTTGTACAGAGACCATTTTTTTTATTGTTGTGAAAACAAAATATATCAATAGTTAATATACTAAGCACTAAATTTATCCTAACTAATTATACGAATGACTTAAACTAATAGTAATTTAAATAAATATTTAAAACTAATAATATTGGTATCGTAAAGTCTAACACTAACTTAAATACATACGAAAATAACCTTACCTGTTTTTGAAACAGCCTCTGAAATGACGTGTTTAGATCATCATTGAAGAATAAATCTGAATCCTCCAATGACGTTTTAATCCCCAAAAACTTTGGCGCATTTAGGACTCCTTCAGAGAAAGTTTTCATATTGGGGCAATCAATTACATTTGCGTTTTCCAAACATGGAAATTGCAGAGTGGCATTCCCTGACAAGAAGCTTTGAACTCGAGGTAAGCAATTCAAACTTAACGTTCTGAGTCTTTCAAATATGATCTCATCACAATCATCTTCATCTTCCTTTTTTGCTATTTCTTTTATCGATTCACAATTCTTTATAGTTAGGGTTTCAAGTTGCCCCAAACTTTTTGCAGTTGAAAATGTGAATAAATACTCCATTCGACCACAGTCCTTCACAAACAACTTTTTAAGACATATGAAAGACATTGCACGATACCCTAAATTTTCCAACCGAGGACAGCTGATAACCTTTAATGTTTGAAGGTTTTCACAGAATGGCTTTACCCATGGGTGCTGGAACCCTATTGATTCTAGCTCATTTAGTTCAAATAGGGTTAATTCATTCAATGTCGCAGGAATTCCATCATGAACTTGCAATTTCTGAGATGAAAATATCTCCTTGATACCAAAGCATCTCTGCACTTGAAAATGTTCTAAATTAGGTACCTTGTGTAGGAAATCAAAGGGCAAAGTACCTTTCTCATTTTTATCATCCTCAAAGCACAATCGGAGAAGATTTAATTTGCTGAGATAGTCTTGTTGCACATGTGCATCGCTAAACAACATCATGTTTTTCTCATTCAGTGTCAATCCCTTAAGTTTAGGAACAACCTAGATTCAATTCAAACCAATTCAAAAGAAAACACATGGTGGAAGTTAGAAGGGAAAAGTTGGAAAATATACAATGAAAAGAAAAGCAAGCACGAAGAGTGAAAAATATACAACGAAAAGGAGGAATCTACTTAATGCTGTCACCTTTTCAACAAGGAACAGAGGTTGTTGAAGGCAACTTATTGGAGCCTCTGTCATTGCTTCTTTGTGACTGTCATGAATTTTTGATGTGAATAGCTTCAACTTGGGACAGTAGGCCACATGTATGATTTCTAATTTGGGGCATTCCAGATGGTGTTTTTCAGGATAAAAGCAGCTCAGATTTGTTAGGTTATAGAGAGTTAGCAAGAACAGACAGGGGAATTCAAACATTAATATTTCAGGTGTTCTGTTTTCAACTGCATCTTCCTTTCCAACAATTTCTACCAACTTGTCATACCTCTGCAGTTCATGTGTCTCGATCATCCCAAGTTTTGTGGCAAACAGTGTTACCAAGCTTCCACAACCATCAACAAACAACTCATGCAAATTAGGAAAACTGACACTTTCTTGTGGATTTTTGTTCAATATACATTTCAAATTTGACAAGTCTTTCAAAATAAGTTTTTTCAAATGAAAGACTGTTCCTTTGGTCTTGGTGTGGCTGTCATTCATACCAAATATTACCTTCACCTCATCAGCGTTATGCACATTCAATTCTTCCAAACTCTTCAAATGAGAAAGTACATCAGATGGAATCACAGTATCTCCTTTACTTGTTCCATCAAATTCCAATTTCTTTATATTGCCAAAAGATTTCCCCGGAAAAGCTTGTTTTACAGATCCAAATCCCCTCATCTCAAAATAATCCCGTAGAATTGTATGCTTTGAATATTCGAAAAAATCCTTAAAATTTACACAAAATAAAAAGTGTTAGAATAATTGACAAGTCTAATGCTTCGTAATTAAGAACGCTTGCATACAACATATATATACCACTTAGATTTTCCTTTTATTGTAGAAAGCTATGTATGTGCCTCGTTAATTTATATGTGTGCAATAAACTCGTATAGGAATTCATTTTTGTTGCATTTTTTATTAAATAGTGTGTTTAATTTTGATATATATTGTTTATATACCAATTTTATATTGTAAAATAGAAATTAGCTCAGCTATAACATTTAAAGGAGTAATTTTGAAGAAGCTATTTAAACTACGTTTTGTAATTGGCAGGAAGCTTACTTTTATTTATTTATTATTACTACTATTTATATTATTATTATTAAAATTTAGAATGCGTTAAAAAAATGTAGAAAGAGAAAAGTAAGGAAAAATCGTTGCTAAAGGTCTTGGCCTAATTGTCCATGACGACGAATCATGATAATGAAATGAAAAGAAGAAATAATGAAAACTAAACTCATTTCACCCATGCAACCCAAAACGTAAAAGTTAGAATGTAATAATGAAAAGGAAAAAAAATAAAGTTGAAGAAAAAAGGAAAAGAAATTATGGAGCGATAGAGAACCAATTAATATATATATATATATATATATATATATATATATATATATATATATATATATATATATATATATATATAAAA
>Ga0214544_1002852_pt1 | contig 36056 bp, 24 predicted proteins | sample CNSS3metaG_FD_160074 | JGI IMG/M metagenome (GOLD analysis project Ga0214544, IMG submission 160074) | Root nodule microbial communities from cowpea collected in UCLA plant growth center, Los Angeles, California, USA - CNSS3 | ecosystem: Host-associated > Plants > Roots > Nodule | place: USA...
ATTTACTATGGATAATCTAAAAGTTCTCACTTTTAATTGAGACTGTACTTTGGTTAAAAGTGAGAACGCCAACAAATTAATTGAGACTTTACATTGATTAATTTGTAAATCTACAACAATAATTAATTGAGCAATAATCTTTAGATAACCGATGATGAATCTATTTTGAAAAAGCAATGGAATCAATCTATCTTCTTTATTATTGTTTTTATTTCTTTTTATCTTTTAAATTTTATTTCTATCTTTGTTTATCTTAATCCCCTATATTTTTTATCTTATTTGACTAACTCTTGTATAGTTTTATAAGAACTAATTTGTTAAAAATCAATTCCGTGTTCGTTGGGAGATGACTTTGGGTTACTTTACCCTTACTATTTTGTTGACTACTTTCTTAACAATACTGAAGTTGTTATAGATAAGTATTAATTTGATCGCGTCAACGACAGCGTTATCAGGTACAAAAAACTTGATATAACTAAGTTCCCAAATCTTTTGTACGACACCGTAATATGGCATGGATCCCACAATAGGATTTTGATCTTTTGAAGTTGAGAATTGTAGTGACTCTACCTCTAAAGTTACTCCGCTATTCTGCATAGTGCTTTTATCATCTTGAGACTTTGTATAAAATAAAGTCCCATTGATTTCATAGCCAGAACAACATAAAACATCAAACTTTAATCCATTTGCAAGCCATGTTAATGTTTCATATGCAAACGGGTCCTTAATGATTTGTTCTTTAAACTAAGTCATGAAAGTTTTGTTATGCTCCATCAACACCCACCTCTCTGATTGTCTTGGGTTTTTTTCTTTCACAATGTCTTTGTGTTTAGTCAAATATGGCATGACTTCATTTGTGTTATTTAATATATACAAATGTGCTTGCATAACCTCTTTTCTAGATTTGCTTTCCACATGTACACCTCTTGAAGACTTTTGCATTGTTCTACGTGAATGCCAACAATTGTCAAGCACTCCTATAAAATTTGCTTTTGACATGTACTCTGAACAAAACTCAATGGCTTCTTTTGCAATGTATCTTTCAATGATTGAAACTTCTAGACAATATTGATTCTTCACATATCCCTTCAAAATCTTCATATATCGTTCCACTAGGTACATCCATCGTAGATAAATTGGTCCTCACAATCTGATTTCTCTTACAAGATGAATGATCAAATGCACCATGATGTCAAAAAGCGATGGAGGAAAAAACATCTCTAGTTGACACAAAACAATAACAACCTCTTATTGAAGTTCCTCCAAATTTTGAGGGTCAATAACTTTCTTACATATTCAATTGAAAAATGAACACAGTCGAGTTATACTAACCTCACATTTTTTGGTAAGATACCATGTATAGCCATATGCAATAATTGTTGAATTAAAACATGATAGTCATGAATTTTTAAGCCAATTAGTTTCAGCTCTTGCATGGATACAAGTTTACTTACATTTGAAGAGTATCCTTGTGGTACCTTAACTCCTTGAAGACATCGATAGAAGGTTGTTCTCTCCTTTTTTGACAAAGTATAACATGCTGCGGGCAAATAAGTTCTCTTACCAACTTCTTTTGGTACTAACTCCTCTTGTATATTCATTTCAATCATATCCAAATGAGTATTGACACCATCCTTCATCTTCCCTTTTATATTTAGAAGTGTTCCAATTAAACTATCAAACACATTTTTTTCAACATGTATCACATTTATACAATGTCGCACATCTAACTTGCACCAATATGGAAGATCAAAAAATATTGACCTTTTCTTCCATATGTTAGTCACAGTTACCTTTCTTTTTCTTCCAAAATCGACATGAAGACCTTTCACCTTCTTATAAACCTGAGCACCGGTTAATGGAATTTGAGCAATGTCATGTTCTTGGTGTCCATTGAAGGCCTTCTTCAATCTACGATACGGATCAAATGGATTTAGAAATCTACGATGCCGAAGATAAATTGTTTTCCTCCTATGCTTTAACTATTTATATGATGTGTTTTCTTCACATATCGAACATGCTCTATGACCTTTCACACTATAACTTGACAAATTTTCATATGCAGGAAAGTCATTAATAATAAAAAATAACATGACATGCATTTGGAAAGATTCATTGGCAAACCCATCAAAGACTTCAACCCCATCATCCCATAACAACTTTAAGTCCTCAATCAATGGACTAAGATAAACATCAATATCATTCCCTGGTTGTCTTGGACCAAAAATCATCATAGATAACATCATGTATTTTCTCTTCATACACAAACTTGGAGGCAAGTTATAAATCACTAACAAAATAGGCCATGAACTATGATTGGTACTTAAATTCCCATAAGGATTCATTCCATCTGAAGCTAGTCCAAGTCTCAAATTTCTTGATTCATTTCCGAATGTAGGAAATTGTTTATCAATGTTCGTCCATTGGACAGAATCTCTAGGATGACAAACTAATCCATCACATTTCCGCTCATCAGCATGCCATCTAAGGTTTTTGGCATCAGTTGGACTCGTAAACATACATTTAAACCTTGGAATTATTGGTAGATACCAAACAACCTTCGAAGGAGAGCCATGCTTTATGATCTCATCAGTATTCTCTTTATCACCATCTTTGATCTTATAACGTGATAACCCACACTTAGGACAACTTCTTAACTCTGCAAACTCTTTTCTATATAAAATACAATAATTAGGACATGCATGAATCTTTTCATATTCCATACCCATCAGACAAAGTATTTTTTTTGCCTTATACATTCGATCAGGTAATGTATTACTTTGAGGAAGCATTTCGTTCAACAACTAAAGAAATTATGTGAAGCTTTTATCAGTTCAGCCATTCAATGCCTTCAAATTGATCAACCTTAACACTGTTGATAATCGTGTGAAGTTAGTTGAACCAGGATATAATGGGGTCTCTACATCTGTAGTCATATTTTCATACACAGCTTTAGCAAATGTTTGTACTCCAACATCACGAATCATGTCCTCTAATCTATCTTCCATTGTTGATTCCACAAATCGATGTTCTTCAGTTATAATTTGAGTCTCTACCAATTCACCATGCCACATTCATGTTGTATAATTCTTTAGAAATCCATTGCATAAAAGATGTTCTCTAATCTCAACCACATCCAATATTCTTCCATTCAAACAATTGACACATGGACACCTCATCTTTCCTCTATTTTTAGCACTATCACCATGACGTTGAGCAAATTCTATAAACTCCTTGACCCCTTTTTCATAATCATCACTTATACGTGATAGATTAATCCAGCTACGATCCATCATTATTCTGTAACGAGAAATAATTCCAACTAAATACAAATAATAATTGCCGAGTGTCGGACACCCCCAAACTCAATACCAACATGTTCATCAAGACACATGTTCATAATATTGACAATTTCAAAAATTACTATAGATAATAATTGTCGGGGGTCAGACACCCCAGACTCAATACCAACACGTTTAACAAGAGACTTATTCATAATATTAAACAATTAAAAATATTACTAAGTTAAAAAAACTTACCTCTAGAAATGGAGCAATGGAGCAACAACAAAGCTCAAATAAATGAAGGAGGGAGGAACAATAAACTAGAAGCAATGGTGGTTGTAGCTTCGCGCAAGCAGACACAGTGGTGGCAATTGGAGTAGAGTTAGGGCGCGAGTGAGGGACGGGAAGACAAATCACATTGGTGGTGGCATCTTCACCGGTGGTAGCGTCTCAGCCAGCAGACCTTCGACGGTGGTAGCACCTCACCCAGCGGCAACTTCGACGGTGGTAGCGACAAACCTAGCGGCAACGTTCAACGGTGGAAGCCCTTCACCTAGCGGCAATGTTCAACGGTGGCAAAGCAAAACGCATTTCCACGATGATTCGCAGCATAACCGTCGACGTTATTAAGCAAATAATGACGACTTTACTGATAACCGTCGTTGATGTCTCAACGATTCAAATTGTCGACGGTTAAATGTAAAATCGTCGTCAATTTTGATCACGTTATTTACGTTTCTGCCACCGCGTTCCTTTCGACTATGCCTGCATGGTAGCCGTCGTGGAACAATGTCGTGGAATAGTGTTTTTGCACTAGTGTAAGATAAAAAATACCTTAAAGATCTATTTTTTTTTTCAAATATCAACATAGTCAAGGATTGAGAAATAACGAAAATTATTTTAGTGAAACAAAATAGTTATTCAAATGAAACAAAAATTAATAATAATAATAATAATAATAATAATAATAATAATAATAATAGAGTAAAGTATATAAATTTGTTATAATACCTAGTAAATGAAAGATTTATTCTATTGAAACACTTCAATTGAGTGTTAAACATTTTCATATAAAAGAAAAACAGAAAATAAATGAAAAATATTCAAATGTGAGACATAAAAAATATCTAATTGACATACATCATTTGAATATAATTACATAAAAATTATAATAAGATAAAATAATATTAAAGATGTGAACGAATTTCATAATAAACGAAACAATTTAAAGAAATAAGAAATAGAAAGTGTATAGAAATATATATATATATATATATATATATATATATATATATAATATATACATAATATATTATATATAATATATTATGTATATATATTATATATATTATATATATTATATATAATATATTATGTATATATATATATTATATATATATACATAATATATTATATAATATATATAAAAAGATTACTTAATTGGTTATAAATATTTTAATAATTTAAAGAGGGACGAGGATATGGTGGGAACGAGTATTTTGGTGAGTATGGGGACGAGGCAGATATGTACATTTCCATATCCATTCCCATATCTAATTTAGAAAGTTAAGGATTCCCTATACCCATATTCATACTCAGTTAATATAGGGGGTTCTTCGTTAAAACATGGACGAATTCGGGTAATATCCATGGAGACGAGTTTGTTTGGCATCTCTAGTCCCGTTGGCATTCCTAAAAATAGGGATGCCAAAAAAATCTGTGCCTGCAGGTATCCTTGGATAAAACTTGCAACCGGTAGAAAATCGATATTGTAAATGGATATCGCGGGTAATGAGTACGGGTATTCTTTATACTCATATGTTAACAGGGCAGTACGAGTATCATAGTATTTGTATCTATGGATATCCGTACCCGCTATACTCTAATTTAAATTAAAAAAATGATAAAAACATTACTACATCGATTTTGGATAAGTTTTTTTTGATCAATTGGTTTTAAAAAATCTACATTTCTTTATAAATTGTCATTCAACATTAATTAAATAGGTTATTTGTAATTTGTTTGAAATTTATGAATATTTTGCATTGTATTTTTATTTGAATTTATGGTTAAAATAATTTGTTAAATATTAAATTTTTGTTTTATAAATACTCATGAGTACTCGTGGATATCCGTGTATATTAAAAAAAAATGTGGGTACCCGTATAACCGAATATCTGTATAAATACAAATACAAGTGTAGGGCAAATATTTATCTAGTGGGTAAGATAGGAGGAAACTATTACCCGTACTCTACCCGTCATGTTGACATTCCTACCTAAAAATATAGATACACTAATATAAGTCTTTATCATTGCTAATTAGTGTAAACATAAGTGCTTCTCAATATTTATTTCTTATTTTCATTAAAATAATATAATTTTAAAAATGTAAAACATAAATGTATTTATAACAGTACATAATATATATAATAAAATGTAGTGCTTCTTGAAGTTACTAATAAATAGCGGAGGAATATCCCAACCTGTCCCACCACCAGTTAAAGAACTGTGAAAAAGAGACGACGGATTGTTCTGCCGTGTTTCTTCCCTTTCACACTGTTGATACTTTGCTCGGCGAAGATGACGTCGTCGCTTACGGAGCTTGACGATGATTTGGTTCGCAGCATGTCCATAGGAGCCGTCTTCTCCGAATTCGTAACTCTTCTATTCCCTTTAAATTTCATTCTTTTAACTTCATTTGGGTACCCTCAGTCACATTTAGGCGTTTCTCGTTGCAAGGAAAAACATTTCTGTTAGGGTCCATTAATCTATTACGGAACCTTCTGTTCATATATCTAGCTTTAGGCTTTTATCTGAACTTATTGCCGTTGTTCTATTGGATCAAATTACTGAGATTCTTGAGCTTTTCCTTTTTAAACTAATATTTTTATGTTATTTTTATTTGATTTAAAGTGTGAGTAATTTGGAATATGAACGAGTGAAATATCTTTGAGGAACAAATCCTTGGTTCCTTTCAATCAATTTCTATCTTATATTCTTGTTGTTTTTGGTGTGGAAATGGTGGCTTCATCGCAACTGTGCCTTTTCTGTAGTGCTTAATTATCTTAGTATTTCCAGGGTGGGAAGATACACTCCATTGATTTTCATCGAAAGGATGATTTACTTGTCACGGCAAGTGAGGATGACTCAGTTCGACTTTATGACATCGCTAATGCCAAGTGAGTTTACTTTTATGAGAAAGAAGCAAATCTTAGCCTAAGAATTCAAAAAAATTGTTAAGTTCTATGGATATTAGCCTCACCAAAAACTTGTAATATAAAGATGAGTTGATTTTTTATTTCGTTGTACCTTTGCATGACAGTAGTATCTAGGAAGTGTTTAGCAAATAAATGGTGTTGGTTCACTCTTTTTAGTCTTGTTCAAGTTGCATCAATAGGCGTCCAGTATGTGTTTGATCCTAGACAAGTTTTTTTAATTGCGACAAGGTTGACGGGTATTGGACATGTGTAGAAGGTGTGTTTGATAAGTGTTCTGTTTGAAAAGTGTCTAACATGTTGACATGCTATGAGGTGTCATTGCTTCCTAGATGTTTTCTTTTACTTAATGGTGGGTGATTTTAGTTGTTGTTGAGAATCTATTCTTAACTGAGCAAATGGCTGTACTGGTTGCAAGCGTGTGCACTAGAAAGGACCCAAATGGTTATTGTAAGCAATTACTTTTGTCGGTTACTATTTGATAATTGGTGTATCTTTCTTGTCATTCTTATTAACATTTAGGGGACGGATTCAGTGACTTTAGTTAATTTTCATGTGTTAAATGACCAACTTCAATTTTCAAAAAAAAGAAAATGGAAGAAACCAATTAAAGATTGAGCAAAGTTAACTAAAGTTACGTGACTTTTCCGGAAAAAAAGTCACCGAAGGCGTTCCCTAACATTTGTGTTTTTTCAACAAGTATTAGTATCTTGGCCGTTATAATTCTATTAGCCGAAACTTTATACTTTCAAACTTGTTGCCTAACTAACGACCTCATCTATATTATTATGTAAAGAGGATACACTTTTTGTAATTACTTTTGGTGTCATTTTTAATTTAGACCATTTTATTCTTTAACAAATAAGAATAATTTTTATTTAATAAAATATGTAATTACTTGGCTTAACCTTTCTACTTAAAGGTATACACGACCTTCCACTCAAAAATAACTACCACATACATTTTCTTAAACTATTCTTACAACGTTATATATCTGCTCGAAATTGTATTGTGATGATAAGTCCTTCGAGATTAAGAAAAGAGAAAGATAGAATCAAATACCAAGCAACATTTTTGTTCTTAAGTTTGTTTTGTTTTGTCCAAAAAAGATATTTGCTTTATTGCAGAAGCTTAATTTGTTAATACAATAAACATTTGCTTGCAGTTAGTTATACTGATTAAGTTTTCCTTTTTTTCTCGGTGAAATGGTTTGCTTAATAAATGATCCAGTTTATATGATTTACTTTGCTTCATACATGAATAGTTTTTTTCTATGCATTTTACCGTGAATTCCAGGTTGCTGAAGACCACTTCTCATAAGAAACATGGTACAGATAGGATATGTTTTACTCATCATCCAAGCTCTGTTATATGCTCTTCAAAATACAATTTGGAGTCTACTGGAGGTGGGCATCTCTTTAAAACCATTTTAGTTGACAAGTTTCAGCAACAAGTTATGATTGCAGTTTTTGATTTCTTATTCTGTTTTTGCCAGAATCATTGCGATATTTATCAATGTATGATAACCGATGCATAAGATACTTCAAAGGGCACAAACAGAGGTTAGGTTTGAATGTTGATAAATGTTCTTTTTTACCTTGCAGAAGGAAAACTAGCTGCTTTTTTTTTAATTGCTACACTTTAGGCAGAAAACAATTCTTGTTTCTTATTGTTCTATCATTTTCTTCTTGTTTTGGGACATATTTGGCCTCTGGTAGTTAGGACTAAGGTCACTGTTTATAATTATTTGTATAAGCAGATGCTTGGAATTATATCTGGCCGCCAAGATTGTGAATTTTTTTATCATACATACAAATGAAATATAAGTAGTCTTATTTTCAACTTTTGGCGGACGGTAATTTTATTTGATTTTTAAATTTTTTTAAACGGTTTTTAATGTTTATCTTGTGCTACTGATGCATCTAAAGTAAGTTTTCCTTTGCCTCTCCCTTTTCTTTTTGAACCCGGAGCATAGATAAATTATTTTCATGTGCAATCAGAACAACAATTTGTCTATGATTCTGAGTATGTTAATACCTTTGTTATACTTTCTTTAGGGTTGTTTCTCTCTGCATGTCTCCAATCAATGATAGCTTCATGTCTGGTTCTCTAGACCACAGTGTCAGGATATGGGATCTTCGAGTAAATGCTTGCCAGGTTGGTAGTTTCCTTTTTGGTGGAGGGAGAGATTTAAAGTATTGATTTGAGTGTTGAATGTCAATTAAAATATTGTCTAGATTCTTAGTTATACTGGTGAATATCCTATATAAGACAAAATTACCAAGTAAAATATATAGAAAACAGGCTACTTTTTCCTACATATGCTTCTTTCAGTACTTAACATTGTAATATTTTGTTAGTGGTTGAGCTCAAGGACTGCATCACCTGATGCAGTTATAACATCTTGGTTGTGGCAACCACTGCAATTGCATTGATTGAGTTGACATGCTACAACCATAATGCAACCATGAGTTCACCTGTGATTTAAACCCATGTTTGAGCTTCAAAATGTTTATAATTTCACAGTGCACTGCAGAAAAATTGAAAGAGATAATTACGATTTATGCTCACTTTTATAGTTTTCAGGGCATCTTACGTCTACGTGGTAGACCTGCTGTTGCATATGACCAACAAGGCCTTGTCTTTGCTGTAGCAATGGAAGGGGGGGCTATTAAATTATTCGATTCCCGTTCTTATGACAAGGTTTTGTATTTGTGGCCTTTCTCTAGATTTTTCCATACTTCTCTTAACTTCACAACTTTGACATTGCCCCATATTGGTGTAGGGTCCATTTGACACCTTTCTAGTTGGTGGTGACACAGCTGAAGTTTGTGATATCAAATTCAGTAATGATGGCAAATCAATGCTTTTAACTACTACTAATAACAATATTTATATTCTTGATGCATATGGAGGAGAAAAGGTTAACTTCTTTGATCATTGAATCTTTTGCATTACATTTTCCTCATGCAATAGTGTGTTTGTTCAAATATGTGGAAGTTAATAGTTTTCTAACTTGTGCAGCGTTGTGGGTTTAGTTTGGAAGCATCTCCTGGTACTCCTATAGAGGCTACTTTTACCCCAGATGGGAAATACATGGTGGCAGGTATTACACATCATCTATTCACAAGTTAGCTTTTTAAAAGTTTTCTTTTTCACTGCATCTCATTTCCTGGTTTGTATTTACCAGTTAGTATGCAGAAAAACATGTTTTTGTTAATTTCTTCAATTTTTTTCTTTTTTGTTCAAATCTGGTTATTAGTTTAGTGTTTGTGGGTTTTGGTTGAACTGACAATATTTCTAATTGATGTAATTATAGTTATAAATGAGAGCGTCAAGTCTAGGCATTGTACATGTTATAATTATAAAAATAAAGAGCTCATCCTATATAATCAGGAATATTGCTGTAATTATAGAAATAAGGAGCTAATCCTCTATAATTAGGAATATCTAGATTATATATGTATTATTTGAACATTTTTATTTATTCTCATATCATATATTTGTTATTAGAGGATATGAAATTTCCTCTATTTATTGTATTGACTTATTTTTCTCAAAGCAAATAAAGCACTCATGTCCCAGAAACAAGGTTTCAGCTCAATGTTTCTCTCTTTCCCTGAGTTTAACATGGTATCAAAGGTTTTTTCTAAACCGTGCTGGTTTGGTAGATCCACTTTCTCTGGGGTATTTTTACTTGCAGACCTTTCTCCAGGTATAACTATTACACTTGGGCTTTCAAAATTAGGTTATGGTTAAGTGGGTTGTGCAACAAATCTCATCTCACTACCATGCTGAATTCATTCCTAAAGCACATCGTGAACAATGGATAAAGATTGATGCTCAGCTTTGTAGTATTATTAAATCCATTATTTACTCCTCACTCAAACCTGTTTTTTGTCCCCATAAGACCTGTGAGTTTGGAGTGCGGTTCGTGCCCTTTATACCAATGACGTACGACATGTGCCAAGATCTCATGACACTTGCTCCATGATGTTTTTGAGGGTCATATGTTTGCTTATCTTAGGTGGCTTCAAGTTGCCTTATGTGATTTTAGTGGCTCTTTCTACCATCTTTAGATGTAGATGTGATGAAGGAACTTGAGAACCACAGTACATTCTTTATGACCTTGGGCTGTATGGCTTGCCACAAGAGTATGCTACTACCTATAATCAAATTTTAGGATCACTAGTAAATTCTACTACGATTTTGTATTACTTGTGCTCCTCCGTGATCTTCATAAAATAAACATGGAGACATATACTTCATTTGTTGGTGAAAACACTACTTTTTGCATCACCAAGTAATAATTGTGGACACTCTCTCATAGGTAATTCTAAAAATCGTCCAAAATGTGAACATTGCCACTGCTTTGGACATACAATTGATGGGTGTTGGAAGCTACATGTGAAACCTATCATCCGCACAAGATTTCCCAGGCATCTACTACATAATCATCTATTACTCTTTCCCGCCTATTTGTATCCAACAACATCGGAAGACTTTATTAAATGGTGTGCGACACATCAATCCACTAGTAACACACTTCTATGACATACACAGTCCATCCCTTACTGCTGCCAATGGTTCACAAATACAAGCTTGCAACATTGGTACTACCCAACCCCTTCCATCCCTTAGTGTTGATTCTATTCTTCATTACCCAATTGACTCAATCCCATGATATCATCCTTACCTTCACTAAAGGTAATGTTACCTTGAAGGATAAGATATTAGGTCAAACAATTTGTGATGGATGTGAGTCATTTGACCTTTACCATCTTTATTCATCATCGTTAGTATGTGCATTGATGATCTCTCTCAATGATGATTAGTGCACAATGAGGACATCCCGAGTTAACATAATTGCAAAAGATGGTGTTTCTGTTGAGGTCTCTTTTTTTGAATCGTTCCATATTATCCAACTATTCATTATAATGATAACATTTGTACCCATTTTCCCACCCTTGTCAATCTCTGTTCACCACCACAAGATGACTTTGCATAAACCGAGATGCTTCTCTTGCACAACTTTAGGTATATCAACATCATTCATCACTTATTGATACACTTTTAGGTATCCATCTTTGATGGATAATGCTATGGTGGAGGTCATGCTTGATCATTTCCGGACACCTTCTTAGGTACTTTGTTCGCTCTCATTTGAAAGTGATTGGCTTATTGCTATTCAAAAAGGTACATATTCTATCCCTAACCCTTCTCTCTACTATGCAAACCTCAATTATCATAAACTTTCTCCCATAGAATATGATTCTTTGTCCTCATTATCTATTATTCCTATTCCTATGTCTCTAGGTGAAGCTTTATCTCACCCAGAGTGGCTACAGGCGATAATTGATGAGATATGTGCCTTTCAAAGTAGTGGTACTTAGGAGTTGGTTCCTGTTTGAGTTGACAAAACAACTGACAAATCAGTTGTTTGTTGTTGATGGTTTTATAGTCTTAAAACAAGACCTTATGGTAACATTGATCACTATAAAACTTGCTAGTTGCCAGAGGATACAAACAATTTCTCGCTTTAATGTAAACAAGGATGAGGGAAAACCAATTGAAAATAGAAAATAGTCAAGAGCAATAAATACAAGAAGCATGACAAGAAGGAATGAAAAGAAGATTTCAGGGAAGGATTACGAGAACACTTATACCTTTTTTTTGTGTATTAGAGTACCCTAAGAAAACATATTTTGCAGCCCTTGAGTCTAGTTTTCCCCTTTTCTGTTTGTGAACTTGTACAAATGAGACTCACTCAAATACACTACGTAGAAGGTTAAGTGTACGAGTTATATGTGAATAAAATGAATGGAGAACTTCCATTGGACTTTCTAATGACAAAACACTATAAGGTAATATGTTAAATAAATAAGTGACTAATTGTTTTTTTTCGAACATTATTTTGGAAAAGGAGTGCTCTTGTTTGTTATAGTAAGTGCCCGTTTTATCATTCAACAATTCTATTTTGTTGGGGTGTGTATACACATGGGGATTCATGGATTATCTCTTCTTTTTGAAACAAAGAATTTAATGTGTGATTGACATAATCTTTAGCATTATTAGACCTAAGTTTCTTAATAGTAACCCCAAGTTGATTTTTAATCAGTGACACAGACTGCATAACATTATTTTGGAAAAGGAGTGCTCTTGTTTGTTATAGTTAGTGCCCGTTTTATCATTCAACAATTCTATTTTGTTGGGGTGTATACACACATGGGGATTCATGGATTATCTCTTCTTTTTGAAAGAAAGAATTTAATATGTGATTGACATAATCTTTAGCATTATTAGACCTAGTTTCTTAATAGTAACCCCAAGTTGATTTTTAACAGTGACACAAACTGCATAACATTATTTTGGAAAAGGAGTGCTCTTGTTTGTTACAGTAAGTGCCCGTTTATCATTCAACAATTCTATTTTGTTGGGGTGTGTATACACATGGGGATTCATGGATTATTTCTTCTTTTTGAAATAAATAATTTAATGTGTGATTGACATAATCTTAGCATTATTAGACCTAAGTTTCTTGATAGTAACCCCAAGTTGATTTTTAATCAGTGACACAAACTGCATAACAACAGAGCTAACCTCAAGGAGAAAAAGCCATGTTACCCGTGTACAATCATCAATAAAGTTGATAAACCATTTAGTCCCTTAAATATTAGGAACATTGGAGGGACCCCAAACTTTTGTATGAACAAGGTAAAAAGGAGAAGTGCTTATTTTATTACTCATAGGAAAAAGTACGTGCTTGTGTTGTGCTGGCTCACACACCTCATAATGAAGACTCTATAGATTTACATTCTTGAACAGAGAAAGAAACAATAGCTTTATGACACAAAATGAAGGATGTCCTAAACGACAATGAAACAATTTTTTTTTTTGTTGGTAATGGAGGATTCAAAAATCAAAGATTGACTTTTAATGGGCATATTCAAATCTTCCATTTAGTAAAGGCCATTTCATATTCTAGCATATCCAATCATTCTCACTGATTTCTTGTCCTGCAATATGCAAGAGTTGCTATAAAGGATCACATTACATGTGAGATCCTTGGTAAGTTTTTGTATATATATCAGGTTTGTGAACAATTTAGAAACATGTAGAATGTTTTTAAGAATTATGATTGGGTTTACTTGGACATCTCCTTGACTAGCTACGGTTCTCATGTTTCCATCTATGGAAATTTTCTTGTTGCTAAGACATGGGGAATATGTGGAAAAGTATTTAAGGAGGGTTGTCATATGATCTGTGGTTTCAGAGTCTAAAATCAAATAATGGGTAAAGGGTGTATTTGAGACATTATGTCTAACAAAAAGTGGTAACCTATCCCAATATGTCAATCAAATAATGGGAAGGATCTTACTCTTTCTTGCTCCTCATGGTTGAGCTGGATAGATTCTCCTTGATTATCAGGATCTCTATAATTCTCATGTATTGTGAGTCTTGTATCCATTTTTCATTTCAGCCATTACAATTATGTGTGATTAGGGCACAAAGAAATAAACTGATAAGTTGATAAGTGAATGCACAATTATGTAGGCCTGAGATTGTGCAACAACTAGAGGTTGATTAGACGCACACAAAGAACATGCAACAATGAAGCTACGATGAAGTTTGCAACAATGAAGCTATGATGAAGTTTGCAACAATGGAAGCTGTGATTAGGTTTGAGCAATGAGGACTGTGATTAGGTTTGCAACAATGAAAGCTATAATTATAGGTTTACACAACAATAAAGACTACAATTAAATCACATGATTAGAGGCTCCTAAGGATCAAGAACTCTGATACTATCTCTAGTTTAGAAAATATTTTCTCTCTTGTTCAATCTCATTACATACATCTGGCTTAAATATACATACATTGATTGGATAGTTTATGAAATAAGCACAACCTATTCTAGAAAACAAATTCCTGAAATTGTGGAATTGACATGTTAGAAATAAAAATAAGATGCAACCAATGTACAAAATTAAAATTAATAGGAATAAAATCTGAAACTTCCTAAAATATCTTGATAGAATAAAATATAAAATTTCTAAAATATCTCAATTTCAACAACCAAATCTGGTGGTTTTGTAATATTCACCCTAGCCCACTAGAACAAATCTTGTGTGATGTCTACCAATGACATGCTGGCACCTTGGTGTGTGAACATTGTGTTATAAGGCAAGTGTATCTCATGTAATAGTTGTAGTGCACTAAAAAGTCCAGATATTGTACACACAAAACTAGTGAATGATTGTCACCAAGAATTCACAATCTTCAATGGGTGAGACAAATTCATAAATAAGCTTCACAACAAGAAATTAGAAAAAAAAAACACTCATGAGGAACACCTAGGGTTGTGCTTTTAGGAACTCAATGCCTCTAAATTGACTTTGGTTTGATTCCTTTTATCACCTTACTGGAAGTACATAAAATAATATTCCATCACTTTTGGTCATGGACAAAAGATCTATTTGTAAAATTACTCTTAGTTGCTCATATAAGAATAAAATCCAAAAAAGCATTAATAACATGAAAAAAGGGAATTAGGAATTAGATCAATGGTGTTGCAATTGTCAACCCCAACTGGCTAGTTAAAGAGTTTTATCATACAACACTAATTGACTAAAGTCATTTTGCCTCCATTTACACATAAGATGATGTGGGATTTCCATCATATCCTCTCACTTTGAAGACTAGACATCTCAAGTGTGGAAGTAAATATTTATGGGTGGTGTGACAATGGCTTGAAAGCAGGTGTTATGATAGGCTCGAAAAACCTCGCTAGGATAGATTTTGATATCATATTAAAAAGTAAGTTTAAGCCTAACTCATCTTGTCAAAACTGGTTTGTAGGGCGAGGTTTGCATCTTACCTATATATTATGATTTTGTAATATCACTAGTCGATGTTAGATCTCCAACAAAACCCCTCATGTCAAGTAAACATTTCAAGTGTGGGATTAAATATTTGTGAGTCTGATAGCACTAGCATAATAGTCCCAAAGAACTTGACTAGGATAGGTTTTAATACCATCTTAGTAAGTGGGTTTATGCTTAATTGAACCTCACGAGATCTACTTGTAAGGTGAGGATTGTACTCTATTTATATATTATAATTCTACCTTATTCCTAGTCGATATAGGATCTCCAACATGTATTAAGTGCTTTGTGTGAGTTTGAAGATGAGCATTCAATTTTGTTCTACTTGATCCTTTCTTTTATAGACTATGCTGCTACTTAGTCTTGCTACTTAGTCTTGGCTAGGGCACCTACTTACCCTTTTTTCAGCTATTGTCACTTCATTGTTGTAGCAGAAAATAGGTTTCACTGACTGAACAAGCTTTTTCGAGCTTTCATATGTTATTCTTTTTGAAGATTGTACCTTTTGATGTATAGACTTGAGAGATGTGTTAGAATATAATTAGCTGTTACAATTTCTAGGAAATCAACCTTTACATGATATCGAAAATTAGGATGATTGATTATGATTGATTCCTAATTATTAGGTGTCTTTATTGTACTTGATTCTATTGAATAGTATAAATACATATTGTGTGGTTTTCATTAGACACACAATACATTTAGAACATATACAATTTTATATGGTATCAATAGTCTTGGATCTTTTTTTTTTGGGTGAACATTACCCTGGCCACTGTGTGGCCCTCTTTGTCACTGAGCGTACTTTTCCTCCGGTGACTGCTATGAACAAGGTTGTCTTCTTCCGGCGACCACTGCGCTTCATTTATCGCTCCAATCTGCCGTTGCACGCGCCCACATGTGTGACACTTCCCGATGTGTCCGTCTCACACGCTTGTCTCCGGTTGGTTTTTCTCACTATTTCGGCACGAGCCACTTGTCGACGCGCCCTCTGCCTCCTTCCTCACACCCAAGTGCACCTTTTTAGCCCATTTCAAGTACTTTTCCCATGGCTTCCGAAAGCTCACACTCAAGTCGTGGTGAATATCGTGGTCAACGCCCTTGTTGCAATTTTTGTCAACTGTTTGGCCATATTGAGGAAGAATGTCGTACAAAGGCACAATAACAACACAAGACAATTAATATTGCTTAGGTCAATTTTCCAACACCATTAAATGAGGTTTTAATTTTAGTTGATGCCTATAATGAGTTTCTCCAATACAAGGCAGCCATACAGCCTACACAACCTGTCACTGCCGTTGCTCATGGTAATCTTGTAGCCTATATTTCTAAGTTCTCCTCCCTTTGACCTTGAATTCTTGACTCCAGTGCCTCTGACTGGCTTATTTAGATTGTTTACCTTATGTTACCATGAGAAATGGCTCTCAAATGAAAGTTCATGGAAGTGGTCAAATACACCCTTCTTTTAATCTTACCCTAGATTTTTGTGCTTTATATTCCAAGGCGTCCTATTAATTTCATCTCCATAAGCAAGCTCACTCACCCCCAAGATTGCTCTATTCTTTTTGCTAATAATTATGTTATTGTTCAAGATCAACATACAGGATAGGCGATTGGTGCAGGACATGAGTCTCGAGGATTATACTATCTGTCACAATCAGTTGCTTGTTTCTCCACCACATCTTAAGCTCTTGAGCATCAACGCTTAGGTCATCCTAGTCCTACCAAAATACAAGATCTTTACTCCATTCTGGTTCGTGTCTTTGGTTGCACATGCTTTGTCCATGACCTTACTCCAGGTAAAGATAAACTTTCAGCCAGATCTATCAAATGTATTTTCATTGGTTACTCACGGCTTCAAAAGGGGTATTGTTATTTTTGTCCTCAACTTCAATGATATATAGTTTCTGTTGATGTCACCTTTTTTTGAGACTACCCTTTCCTACACTTTCCCTATATTGGATGTCAATGTTACAATAGAATTTTAAGAAGACTCGCCTATTCCTGATATATACATATTTTTGATCTAGATTATAGGGACATCTTTTATGTGGCCAAAATAACTTTTGTTCGTCTCTTTCGGGCTATGACTGCTATTCATCATGGGCCTCTTCATCAGCTAGATATTAAAAATGCATTCTTAGGTGGTGAATTGTAGGAAGAAGTTTATATGGATCAACCCCCTGGTTTTCTTGCTCCCGACGATTCTTGTCTTGTTTGTAAGCTTCAACAGTATCTTATGGTTTGAAGCAGTCTCCTTGGGCTTGGTTTGATCGTTTTAGTTTTGTCTTAATTCAGTGTGACACAAATTCTTCGATACATAAGAAATGCTCCAGGATTAGAATTATTGTATGAAGACAAAGGCAATATTAAGATCACTCATTACTCTGATGCGGATTGGACAAGATGACCAACAGATAAAAGATCCACTTCTGGGTCCTGTGATCTTATCATAGAAAACCTTATCTCATGGGGAAGTAAAAAGCAAAATATAGTTGTCAGATCTACTCCAGAAGCAAAATATCGTGCTATGGTAGTAGCCACTTGTGAGCTTACGTGGCTTAGGCAACTACCACTACTTAAAATAGGAGACATCCATGAAACAAAGCTTCTTTGTGATAATCAAGTTGCACTTCACATTGCATCAAACCCAGTCTTCCATGAAAGAACCAAAAATATTGAAATTGATTGTCACTTTGTTAGAGAAAAGGTCCTCTTTGGAGAAATCACTACTGATTTTGTCAACTCTAGCAATTAGCTGGTTGATGTATTCACCAAGTTCCTTAGAAGCCTTCAGATTGAGTACATTTGTAACAAGCTTGATGCATAATAACATATATGCTCCAGCTTGAGCGGGAGTGTTAGAATATAATCAACTGAGATTTCTTGGAAATCAACTGTTACATAATCTTGAAAATTAGGATTATTGATTCGTATTTATTAGGTGTCTTTATTGTAATTGATTATATTCAATAGACACACATTACATTCAGAACATATACAATTCTATAAGATGCTTTCTAACTTCAAGCATTAAGTGCAAATATTCTTGTCGATTTCCTTTGTCTTTGTAAGAGTTAAATTTAAATACCCTTCATAGGGTTAAGAATTAGAGGTTTGGTCTTCCACTATTTTGTATTTTCTTCTTTCTTTTATGATATTTTGAAGTGTTGCATATGATTGATATTGTTTGTGGTGTCCATATAGGTGGTGACAAACAATATAGTCTTGACACTCATTTCTCTTTAAATCCTGGCTTATACGAAATAAATATAGCAGTGTTATATCCTGTAAATTAAATATTGAGACAGATGCATTGACAAGTCATGTTTCTAACAAGTTTTGAAGTTTATCAGATGCAAAGTCTGTTCTTAAAATTAAAAGGAAGGAAAGACCGGACAAACTATGTAATTGTACAACATATATATGTTAAGAATGATGCATGTTCAGATGAGACAATAGATTCTGATTTTAATTAAGATTATTAATTAATATTTGTTTATGCTAATCAAAACACATGATGATGGTCTGCTTAAATTTGACCTAACAAATCTATATGATCCAACTTGAGGAGAAGTGTTAGAATTTTTCAACTTGTTTTGAATAGGTTAACTTATTAAAATGGTTTAGCTTATTTTTAATACTTATTGTGTCCTGTGTAGTCTTTTCAGATATTTTTTGAGAAAGGACTCTTATAAATACATGAATCAGCTAAGAGATGAATTAGTCTCTTGAGCATTCTTTCTCATATTTTCATTCTCAAGGGATTATAGGCAATTGATAAGAGAAGTTTATAATTACAATCAGGTTGATGACTGGTCAAACTGTAGAACTTGTTAGATCAGAAAATGAGAAATGTCATTTTGTTTTTAATTATGATTTCCTTTCTATAATTTCTTATTTAATTTGTTGAGCCCAAGAGTAGTCCATAAGAGATGTAATTTGTAATATACATCATACATGGTTCTTTAAACGAAATTATTGTCAATTACTGTCGATGCACTATATAATGGATAGTCTGCATTAAGTTACGTTTGTTCTACCATTAAAATTTTTCTTAAGTTCTAAAGAATATATAATTTCTTAATTTTGATCTCTAAGGCTCAGGAGGTGGAACCATGCATGCTTGGAGTATTGAGACGAAGAATGAGGTATTCCCTATTTTGTACTATAATATGATTCTGCTATACATAGTTTTTTATTTAATTCTAAAAGGATGCTTTCAATTTGAGAGATGTTTGAACCCTCATCTGTAATTAATAGATGTAGACATGTTTATTGATGCATTAGTGGAATAATTGAAGTTGTGGAATATCTCCCGTTACTTTTGTGTTGAACTGATGGTGTTGTAGGCCCAACATGATGCATAGATACCAAATGTCTGCGGTTCAGTTTTGAGCATTACTGAATTATGCCCATTGAATATGTCTTCATTCTATATTGTGATAAACGTGCATATATAAATTTAAAATTAGTAAAATATACACAAAGATAGCCCTTATAATTAACTACGATGTACCCTCCGAATTTTCAAATTAGTAAAAGAAACTGCTTTATTGATGGGTACCTAAAACCATTTACACTTAATGTCCAAAGACTTCCTCAGTTCATGAAACATTTAATTTATTTACTGAAAACTGTAAATGTATATTCTTTGTAATGAGAAAAGAGTATATGTTTAAATGAAAAAAAAAATGAGTGTCTATATGACTAAACTATACTCTATAGTAGTGAATGTTGGAATTTAAAGGGACGATGTGAGAAAAAAGTAAAAATCACAAATTATGACAAAAGCAAATGGTTGTGTGTGAGGTGATATTTAAGTGATACCTATCAAGGAAAATCTGACATTTTTTATGATGGTTTGACCTTGTGCATATAAGGCATTGGAAGCACTAGTGAGGAGAGTATAGACATTTAAGGTGAAGAGAGAAATAATATACATTTATGTGATATATTCCTCTTATATTTCAATTAGCACAATTTAGGAATATATATACATATAAAGCATGACATAGGGTTGGACCCAAGCTCATACAAAATGTATGCCCTTTTGAGTTGGAGCATGTAAATCATATGTACCAAGCTTGATACATATATAATCAATCCTAGGACCCCACAATGGTTTAGTGATGATATCTGCTAACTGATCATTGGAATTAACAAATCAAGGAATAATGTCTCTAGATACAAAAGGAAAGTAATTGATATACACAAATGCAAGTTTTTTTTTTATGCCGGCCAGCGGGCTATGCGGGCCAGGCTTTAACGGGTTTGTGGGTTCAATGTCTTGGCTTGTCTCACGTATTTTTTGCGGGTCGGCCCGCTAGGCCAGACCCTTATTGCCACCCCTATAAGGAACTCTTTTAGCCAAATAAGCTGACAAGATGCAGAAGCCATTGCTATATACTTTGCTTCTCTACTAAATCTTGCCACCACATTCTACTTCTTTCTTAGGGACGAGAGTTTTGTAAAACACGAAGAAAACCAACATGCAAAAAATGGTTCATCTGCTTATACTAACAAGTTATTCAAAGAACAAGTGGATTTGAGTTATTGAGAGCTTAAGAATCCAAATGTGAAATCAAGATAGGAAAGAAAAATCCAATCTTTTCAAAGACATAAGGGTTGCCTCATTGGTAGATGGGTCGACTATGGCCTAAAGGAGATAAGTAAGTTCTATAAAATATCAAAAACACACAAATTTTTAATTGAAGGTGAGAGACTTTGAATCACCCCTCTCATGTTCTCATTTATATTGATAGAATTTTGATACAATGAGTAGGGGAAGACTGAAAATCAAAAGACAGAACTAGAGTCCTAGATGCATAGAAATGTATAACTTAGGTATACAAAAGACAGAACTATTAAAGACCTATTCTAACATTGTCCTTCAAGCTGGGGTATAGAAATTTCATGTACTAATCTTGCAACAAATAAATTCAATTTGAGGTCCTTTTAATGATTTTGTTAACTCATCTACAAGTTGATCATTGGATCTATCAAACTTAGTATAAAATTCCTTGGACAACAACTTGCTTGAATGAAATGAAACAATGTTTTGTTCTCTTATCACAATATATATTCATTTGCTAAATCTCACATAAGTTTAGCTGTTGAAGGAATTGTTTCATCCATAAACTTTCACAAATAAGAGATGCCATTGGCCTATATTCATCTTAAGCAATTAATAAGGAAACTACATTGTTTAATCCATAAACTTTCACAAATAAGAGATGCCATTGGCCTATATTCATCTTAAGCAATGAATAAGGAAAGTACATTCTGTTTCTTGCTTTTTCAAAAAATAAATTTTCTCCAAAATAAACACAATATCTTGTAGTAGAGCATTTGTCAGTGGTGGATCTTGTCTAATCAGCATCACAATGCCTAGCGATTTGGGTATTTCCTTTAACTTCATATTGCAACCTTGTCCTGAGGTCTGTTTAAAATATCTTAGAATATGAATGATAATCGCATGATCAATACAAAGGATGATGCATGAACTGACTAATAACACCAAAGATAGATCATGTCCTATAATAGTAAGATAAATAAGTTGTGCCCTCGACAAATGCTTATAAACTTTTTCTCTATACAATGTTTATTGGCCTGCACCCACACTAAGTTCTGCCTTCGACAAATGCTTCTTCAATTGCTTCAAAGCTTCATCTCTATCCATGAGCTCTCCTTTAACAACTTTGGCTTTTACTTCCCCTGGTACAACTTGCACTATTTTAGAGGATTGACGCCCTATAAACAACTTCAAATGGTGTTGTACCTATTGAGTCATGAAATGTGGTGTTGAACCAAAATTTTGCCCATGGGATCCATGTAAGTCACTCTTTAGGTTTGATCCGTAATAAAACATTGCAAATAACTACCAAGACATCTATTAGTCACTTCTGTCTGTCCCCGATTGAGGATGATATGCTATAGTCATCTTCAACTAAGTCCCCTGCATTTTGAAAAAACTCCTTCCAAAATGAGCTCATGAACAATGAGTATCACTCACCATTTAATTAGGAATGCCATGGAGCCTCATTACTTCTTCACAAAATCTTCCAACAATCATCCTAGCAGTTTAAGAATGCTTCAATGGCACAAAAATGGGTGGTATTTAGTTAAATGGTCTGCAACTACCAATATAGCTTTGAATGAAGTTCATGCTTATGTCTTCCCAAACTCTCTCCGGAATTGGGAGTGACTACACTAGTCCTCTTGGAGATGCATAGACGTATTTTTGCCTTTGACAAGTATCACGGGTTTGGATAAATTTGAGAAACTCCACACTTATGTGTGGAGTGTATAAAACTGAGTGCCATGTTTGTGGGGAGGCATGAAACTCTTCTAACAACATTGGGATCCAATGGGAATTCTTAGCAAGCATCAATCTCTCCTTGTATAGTATAACTCCAAACTTATACATGAACCGAGTGGAGACCTTATCAGGGTTTCCTTGATGAAACTCCTCTATCACTTTCCTCCACTTATTATATTCATGCACTTATGTCACCAATTATTGGCAGTCCAACCAAACGGGTATATATATCATACTCTTCAATTCTAATTCCTCAACTTTTCTCGACAAAGCACCAACACCTTTATTCTCATTTTCAAGCTTGTGCACTATCTCGAAATTAAAACCCAAAAGTTTTGTCACCCAGTTTTGTTGAATTTTGTTTGTAGTTCCCTGTTGCAACAACCGTTTGAGACTCTTCTGATTGTAAACCTTGAACTTCCTCCCTATTAAGTGTGCCTCCAATGTTGAATGGCTAGAGCAACAACCATTAACTCCCTGTCATATGATGACCTAGATATGCTTTGAAGCTCAAGGCTTTCCTGAGTACGCTATAGGTCTTCCATCTTGCATTGCCCTAATTCCAACTCTTGATGTGTCATACTCCAGCTCATTCTTTTTCGAAATCTGGAAGGCGTGATACTAGCGTTGTGATTTTTCTTTAGCTCTTCAAACGCCTTCTAAGCTTCACTGCATCCAAAGCTATCGGTTTTTTTTGTTAAACCATTGAGTGGCCTTGCAATTTTACCATAATTACTAATGAATTTCTGGCAGTACCCCATAAGGCAAAGGAATCTGCAAACTCCTTTCATGTTTTTCGGTATGGGCCAATCCACTACATTGCTAAACTTTTCCATATCAATAGTAACTTTGTGAATAGAGATTATGTGTCCCAAACACTCCATCTTCATGCCAAAACTACACTTGACCTAGTTAGCATATAATTGATGTTGTCTCAGAATTTCAAGCACCTCAATTAATTGCTGCAAGTGTTCTTCCCATTCCCTGTTGTAGATAAGAATGTCATATCTCTAAGACATTTTTTTTCTAAACAAGTCTCTAAAATCCTTATTCATGAGAGATTGAAATGTTGAGATTCATGACAAGCCCGAAAGGCATTACAAAATATTCGTAATTCGCGCGTTGATTTCATCACACATGAAACTTGGGTACTTGTGCAATTAAGCACTCAAATTGACTTATGTACTCCTCCATGGTCCGTGTCTAATGAAGGCCGTCAGTTGGTCAACGACACTCCCTTCTCCCCTTATACTACCTATCCAATAACTCTTTCTTCATCTCATGTCAAATCAATTTAATCGTTCAATAGAAAGTTGAAGAAGTGTATCATTCCTCCTTCCATGCACAACTGAGTGAGCTTCACTCTCACAGCTTCACTGGTTTCTTGTATCTTGAAATAGATCTCAGTTCTTGATATCTAGCCAACAGGGTCTTCCCGACTAAACATAAGTAGAAGTTCTATTCTTTTCATTGATTGAGGAACATAGTTAGTTCATCCCCTTCTAAGGGCTAGTCTGCTTCATATTTTTCGTGTCTTTTGAGCCAATAGAGCCCTCTCCGACCTTGTTCATACTTATGCTAGAGCTACGAGTCATAAGCTCCTTCAATTTCGATTGATTATCTTCAACTTCCTTCCTTGTTATTTCTATTGTATTTTTATTATGAACCGTCGAATCTCCATTATTGTTTTCATATTCGTCAGTTCTTCTTCGACGAGATCAACCCACGATTCCATTACGACTATATATGTTGGTTCTCCTTGTTTCTCCTTGTTTCTTTTATTCCTTGGTGCCATTCACTGATCAGTGAAGGGTTTCCGAAGGTCAGATCAATTGTTAAAGATTCACACCATGAAACAAGAAACAAAAGAGAGTGGGGGAAGACATATTTGAGTATTAAATGACTGTGTTTTCTTGATGTTTTATTTTTTCTTTGCTTTTTATTTTCTTTGTATTTTATTTCCTTTTCTATAATTCTGAATTCCTTTTTCTTTTCTAGGTTTAGCATTAATTATTGTCTTGTACGTGTTGGTGGTTACACAACTCAGGAACCACCTATAAACTGCTCTCAACCTCTCTTTTATAAGTTCTGTCTTTTCAGAACTGTTGAATTGTAATACGTTTGAGTTTCTCTTAGTAAACCTCATTCAGTCTTTCTGTACAGTCACATGACTGTTTCACAGTTTCATTTATTTTCTATCTCTAATACTGAGTAACCAATCTTATGCCGAGAGCAAGGCTCCTCTAGAGTAACTAACAAAGTTCTCTATTCAACAAAACAGCAAAAGAACCAAACCCGTTGACTCCACACCTGATACTGATAATAGAAAAACATTTCTCCTCTTTCTCCTCTAAGTAACTGCTCTAGACCATCCATTACCCTTGCTCTTCTCTCTCACATATATCCCTCCCCATCTTGAACGGTGCTTCACATGATGAACTAGAAGCTCGCTGGGCCTGTTTGCTCTTTGGACCCAAACAAGGAACGACATTGGTTTGGTGAGAGTAAGGCGGGGAGTGGACATCAGCCACCTAGCAGTATCGAACAAAGAATGTGTGTGTGGTTGTGAGTGGAGCTGATTCAACCTTTGGGATTGACAAAGTTGGTCATTGCTTGGAGAGATGCTCCAGATCTGGTAGGTACCGAAGATAACTCTGACTATGGACTAATGGCGGATAATGACAAATGGTATACAACGGTAGAGACTGTGCAAGACAAGAAAGAGGCCAGCTGAGCAAAACTGATCGATATTATACCATAAATAGAAGAGTTTAGATCACCTCTCTTTCTCACAAACTTATGTTCTCATATATACGCTGAGTAGAGAGAAGAATGATAGTTGAATCCCGAAGCGTATGGGAGAGCTTAATTTTCATCTCGCGACTCGTTTCAATTTAGTATTATAATGGTTGGATGGGGCTGGTTGTATGACCCAACTCATTTGTTAAATGAAAAAAAAAAAAACATAGGTGGATAAATATTTGACCGAAGAGAGTAAGAAAGAAAGATTTCAATTTTCAATGTAGTGGCAGGTTCTAGAGAGTCACCTTTTTTAAGTTTTTGGGTGCAGTGATAATTTCCAGTCACCTTTTTTTGGATGCTCTAGTAATTTTAGAGGGAGTTACCATCTACTAATTGGACTTTAAAATGTTTTAAACAAAATGGATTAAAATTTTAGGTTAAAAACGGCTCCCAATTCTTACCCACTAAAAGCCATAGGGTTGTCTATCCTTGCTCACAAACGACATGAGGCCAAATTTGAGGCCGTGCCACTGCCAGGTAGGTTGATGCTGTAACAAGAGTCGCCACCGTGAGAGGTGCCACACTGAGTGTCATCTCTGCCAATGGATGCTACGATTCAAGCTATGAGACGAGCTGGAGATTGAATTGTACTATACGAATACGATACAAGAGAAAAACGAGTCTTCAAGCAATGTGTATTGTGTTGTACGATTCGTACCGTGTATTGTACTTATACTTAGCACCATAGAGACAAGTGTAAAGTCAAAAGACAAAACCAGAGTTCTAGATTTAATTCATAAGTACAACACATAGCAATGTTCCAATAAAAGTAGACGAGAAAATAAAAGATTGAGCTTAAAATTAAGAGATTACAATTTGTACTAATGTTTTTGATAAGATTCAAAAGAAAAAAAGGGATCAAACCAAAGTATACTAAGAAAATAAAAATATGTAATGTTGAAGATCACATTTATTTATTCCTAAGGTCACAAGTAGGTAAACTATTCATAATACATTTGTTTTGCATCCTAAAATTGTGTAAAAAAAGTAAAGTCTCTATCTTTAATAAACTCCAAAACAACATTATTTAGCAGGGTACATAATTTGTAAATAAAAAAAAAAGTCACTTTAAACCAATATTTATATTTTATCAATGTATTAGCGCGAAATATGACAAGCATCTGGTTTTCTTCCATGCAGGTGGCATGCTGGAGCAGCCATATTGGCGTGCCTTCGTGCTTGAAGTGGGCCCCTCGCAGAGCCATGTTCGCTGCAGCTTCAAGTGTTCTCACGTTTTGGATACCTAATAATGATTCAAAGTTGAAAACTGATAATGGTGGTAATGACGCTGAAGCTGGATCTCAACCCCAAACACTTCTCCACTGAACTGAATATTTCCTTCCTCTCCCACCCCGCTACAATTTTGTTTGGCTGTATAAAGAAATCAACTACAGCTTGTTAATTTCGTAAGCTTCCTAGTCTGGTTTCATTTCTTGAAAATTTTGTGATGCTTGAGGATGTCGCCCATTGTAAATTCCATCACTGAATGCAATTTATTTTGTTTAATGTTTTTAACTATATTGAATTATGTTCTTTATTGATTAGACAAATTTTTTCCTAGTACACTCTAGGGCCTTTCACATTTTAAACACGTTTTAACAAGCTAATGTAGCTAAATTTTGCTCTTTAGGGGTTCTTTTTTTTTTTCACTATCGGGAAGAATTTTTATAAAGTTTAAAACATTAACTCACAAGGCGGATCTTGTGTTAGAGAAGAAGGCTTTCTGAGTTTTGACTATGATATTGATTAACTGTGTTCATTGAAGAACAACGAAGGAAAACCGTTTAAGTTAATTTCCTCATCGGCATTGATATTTTTGCAGCTCAAAGCTTCCTTGTGCTTAAAAGATGTAACTGGCAAATCTAAAGGTTTCTGGCTGAAGTGCTGTGCAGTTAAGAAAACTTTCTTAGGTGCAATCTGTTAGTCCTTTGATTTTTATTATGTTAGAAAATTATTAATAAATCTGTTTAAAATTGTCGTTGTTCACACGGGTTTTGTTGTACGCCTTTTCTATCCTGTATGAGAAGAAAGAAAGTGATTACATAAACCAAGGGAAAACAAACTTCACATTGAATTCAACAGTAGTGAAAGTGAAAACTGCAGAACACATTTCCAGCATCCATATACACCGGAGTAGTAGCTAGTAGTACCCCTTTTTATGACATGAAGCAAAATACATCCTTCTACAAACCAAGCTACAAACCAAGCTAGACAACAAAACTACAAACCAAGCTAGACAACAAAACACAGACCTACATAGAATACCAGAAGACACAGCACTGACAAAGGCAAAGCAAGAGGTACATTATTATTTTCCGACATAAACCGCATCATATCACAATACTCAGTCTGTTGCGGTTGTTGCTATTAGTGTTGTTCTCTTTATCTCCTTTGCATCTTTTGCTTCCTTCGCACTCTTTTCCTTTGCATCCTGAGCCTTATTCTGTATATCCTGCCCAACTTCCTTAGTTTTCTGCCCCACTTCCTTTGTCTTCTGCCCCACGTATTCTGCAGCATCCGCCAGTTGATGCTTCGCCGCTGCCGCCAGGTTCACCTGCACCGGCCCCTGGCTCTCTCGGATGCAATTCAAGATCCACGAGAACGACGACATTGCGGTCAGCTCGAAAGCTCCCGCCGTCAGAAACCCCGCCACTGCCAGCCCGATTACCACGGTGGCTGGAACCAGAATCGGGCTGAACAGAATGAAAAGTGGGATCGCCACCGCTAACCCCGTTAAAGTTCCAGCCAGAGTAAGTCCGCCCAGAAGAAGGAGGACGCCGCCGACAGGAAGGCCGACGACAACAGCGAGGATCTGGGAGGCGGAGGGAAGTCTCTCAGCAGTGTAAGAGCTGGTCTTACCTCCAGATTCATAGAACTGTGGGGGAACAACAGCACGTTCGTAACGAGGTCCTGGAACGACACCAGCTTCGTAGTGTTGGGTTGTGGTGTGGACTTGGACATGGTGGGGTGCTTGTGTGCGATCACTCATGACGGATGTGCGATCATTCATGATGGATGAAGATGTAACAGATCAGGAACAAGACTTTCTAGAGAAAGATTTGCAAATGTGTGTTCACTTACTGAGAGAGATAGTATGAGAGGGTGGTCTTTATAGAGAAATGTGAGTGCTGCTTTTCATGACACGTACATGATACATGGTGCGTTGAGGCTTTGCATGAGGAACAGCTTTCATTCTGCCCTCCACTGTTTTATGTATCAGAAAAAGTTAAAATCCAGCGCATAAATGATGACAGACAAATGAGAAGAATAATATTATTTTACTTAGAACTTCTATAACTATGATAATTTAATTTTCACTTTAATATTTTTAATTTTATTTTCAGATAATTTTGTTTCTCATTTTAAATTTCAGTATACATTTTTACAAGTGATCAATTTGATCTTCTATTTGGTCTTTAAGTTGTAATAGTTCGACTTCGGCTCATATTATTAATTTATCATTATCATCAAATATTTAGTGTCCATGTATCACATAATTTAATATGAAAATAGTGAAATAGATTAAAAGATAAAGTATAATTAAAAAAAGTGCAATTCAACTTGAAACAGCAGTGTTTATAGTTTGGGCCGTGCAGGAATATTTGTGGAAGGAGGAATTAGTGTTTGTCACGCCACGAAGGTGTGGTGCAGAGTTGGTGCGTTGTGCGTGTTAGAGGCAAACAAGTGCGAAGTTTGGGGTTGGCTGTGGTTGTCCTGTGTGCATGCATGCAAGTATCCAATGTGGGCTTCACTTGTCAATGTTAAGTTATCTGCACTATTCCGGTCGGTTCGGTTTGTACTGACTCGGTACTTTTTGGCAGTTATAGTATAATTTCATATACTTTAAAATCAATTTAAATATTACTCTATATTTCTCTTATGGTTGGAGATTATATTGAACTTTCCAATAATTCTTAATTTTTTTTTAGAGATTATCACTTGTATAAAGTTTCATACTTTATTTTAATATTATATATATATATATATATATATATATATATATATATATTTATATTTATATCGTTTGGTTAAGAGTTTGGACTAAAAACTGAAGAATAGAAAGAAAGATTGAATGATCAGATTTACAGTTATTTATAGTTTTCAAATATAATAATTATAAGAAACGATATCATCTAAATCATAAAAATCTTTCGATAAAATAAGAATCTTTTGGGTTCAATTTTTAGGCTGACAACTTTGTTTTGTTTTTCAAAACTCTCTAATAAGTCTAAAGTATGTATCACATGTCTTTGCATTAGTCCATGACAATTTATTCACGTAGAATTTGAGTTCAGGCTTTGGGTGATCGGGGCATTAAGGCCAAACAATTCCATTATGTCCGTTCTAGAAACTTCTTTACCACGTCAACATCTTTCAGAAAAAACAATTTTCTACTTGTTTTGTTTTAACTAGTTTTTCTAGTCTTAACATTTTTAAATTTAGTGTTATCTTAGGCGTACGTGCTTCACTTTCTCTTGCATAGTTACATTTTTTTCTTTTCGTAAATTTCGGTGTTTATTTCTAGCTGCATAATAATTTATGACTCTTTCATTTTATTTGTAAAATAAACAACTTCCTTGTTTTATTTTAGCTGACCAATGAACAACTTCCAATCGTTTTGGGCTTGATTTTGTTTTGGTTGACCAATGAATAACTTGTTGGTTTTGATTTGGTTTATCTAGTTTTGGCTTACCAATGACCAACTTGTTGGTTTTGTTTGGTTGACTAATAAGCAACTCGTTGGTTTAAATTGGTTTCTTCGTTCCCAATCAAGTTGGGTTATCAATTTAAATTGGCTTCTTCAACCTCTAAGTTGGTTGTCAATTTAAAGTGACTTTTAGATCATCCTCCAGTTAAGCTAAGGTGTCGATTTAAATTGATAGATAGACAAACCCTTAGTGGAGCTGACATGTCGATTTGAATTAGCATACTAAACTAGTTCTCATTCGCATTAAGGTTTCAATTTAATTTGGGATACCAATCTTCTACCAAGTTAAGGTGTCAATTTAAGTTTGTATACCAGCCCTCAGCTAAGTTAAGGTGTCGATTTAAATTGAAATACCAACCCTCAATCGAGTTGAGATATCGACTTAAATGATATATCAACCCTCGATCGAGTTGAGATATTGATTTAAACTAGCATATCAATTCTCAATCGACCTTTAAATATCGATTTAAACTAGCTTACCAACCTTCAATCAAGTTGATGTGTCAATTTAAACTTTGTGAATGAATTTTGAATAAAGCCATAAAATTAAAGTTAGTGATCTACATAAAACGTATATATATAACTCAAAATTTAGTAACAAACTAAAGTTTAGAAATTGTATACATATAACTTAAAAATATACATATTACATAATTTAGTAAAGATAAAATAAAGTATTTCAGAATATATTTATAAAAATATTGTTCAACCTAAAAATCTTATATTATATTTATTAGATAACTTAAAGATATATTTCGTTAAATAAACTTATAATTTAGTTTCAACATAACTTTCATGTAAAAAGTTAACTAAAAATTTAATAATGAATGTTTAAAAATATTATATTTCAATCTTATATTTTTAAGGAACAAAATTCTTGTTTAATTACACATAATTAATGATATATTTTTTTTCTTACATAACTTATGACATTATTTATAAAACAAATAATTTCAAAAATAATAATTAAAATTACTTATTTCTCTTAACAAATTATAAATACTAAATATATTAGTATAATACAAGGATGAAAATATATTTAATTTTATAAAACATATATTTTTTAGTTAGACATAACTAGTTAATTATTATTTCTTTCATGATATTACTTTTTAAAACAAACAATTTCAAAATAATAACTACCGGTATTTATCTTAGTAACAATGTATATAACATTCTCTTTTAGTGTAACAATGAAAATATATTTAAATTTTAAAGAAGAAAGAAAATAAATCTTTTAAGAGTTTTGGACTCCGAACTGAAAAACAAAAAGAAAGAGTGAATAATCTGATTTAAAGTTAAAAGTGCTTTAAGTCAGAATTATGATTAGATCATTCGAATGAATGGATCACACAATATCACCAAAAAATGTGATTAGGTGCCTTAAGCTTCGGTCACTACACAATTATAAATCTTTGACTAGAGTATTACTAAGTCAATAACTTCAAATTACTAATTGCTCTTGATTTACATAGTCGCAATGTTCAAATCATTTCTAAATTATTCAACATTAGTTATCAACAATATTTTAAATTAATTATCTCTCAAATCAAAATTCTCTTAATGTTGATCGATTAAGAGGATTAACAAAATACTATGCCCACAGATATCTAAATCAAAATCCAAATGATTAAAGTTAAGTACTGTGTTGTAAGAACTTTGTATAAAAATTTCATCCTGATCCAACTGTTAACGAAGTAGAAATAAAATATTTACTAAGATAACTCAGAATTGGACAACATGTGAAGACCTAACTCTTACACTAAAGTGTAGGAGTTACTACGCCTTGTATACATCTCCAATTTAAAATCTCGTCGGTTATCTTGAAGAACTATGTTTTAAAAATGTTCCGTAAAATTTCAGTCTAATCCAATAGTTAAAAAAGCTTTAATCACGATGTTACTTAGACAACTTGAAAATAAGAAGTAGTTGACACCCAAAAAAATTACCATTTACATTGTACAAAGCTCTTTGTCAATTTACTTATGAAATCATTAAATTACTTCATACTACATATTTAAACAAGAAAGTTAAATATAATTAATATCAAGTAGAGGGTTATACATAACTGATTTTAATAAATTTTCTAAAATGAATTCATTTCTTTTTTAAAATAGTTTTAATTTATAAACTAGAATTCAATTTACTGAGAACCTTATCCATATAATAATTGAAAAGTAATGTAAAAGGAGAAAAAAAAAATCGAGAACACACAAAAATTCATATTTGTTCGAATTCGACAAATCCTACACCCACTTCTTAGTTTTGCTCCCTCGAAAATTGGTTCCATTGTGAATCAAAATGTTTGTCCAAAGCAAAATAATCAAATCCTAACCCATTTAAGAAGACATCACAACCAAAAGATTAAGCCTTTATCCACTCATGTTGCAAACACACAATAGCAACAACACTAACCGAAATTAGCAGCAACAAAATTTGAAAGAGTTTACCAATTCACAATAAAAGCACAGAAGGACTTAGAAAATTTTGCAAAACACAACTTTTATGATCTTTAAAGCTTTGAGAGCACTCCAAACAATTACGTTCGAAGCTCAAAACACTCAATGTAAATAGGATTGCAAAATTTATCTCAGATTTTGAGTAAGTCTCTAATTATAGAATTTTCAAAACATTGATTTAAAACATTTTATGGTGCCTTTAATCAATTAAACCAAACGGATAATTGATTTTCCTAACAAAATTTTGAAAAACAGTTACAATGAGTCTTTATTATAATCGATTATCACATGCGTTGATTGATTATACATAGTCCTCATTATAATTCAAAGAATTTGAAAACACTTAAAATATGGTTTAATTGATTACTAATTCAGATAATCAATTATCATGTTTTCAATCCTCTTAGAAACAGTTTAATCGATTATAAATAAAATTAGTCGATTAAAAGCATTTTTTTATGTTTGATTTTAACTTTATAAAATCATTTTCCTTTAATTAATTAATATAGATTTTGTGCTAAAGATAAGCTAATTAATTAATATAACTTTATGATAAAGACCACAAACAAAATTTAAGATAAGCTAAAATCTGAAACAGTTCTTCGGTAACAACATATTCAATCATAATCAAAATTTCCTCATCTTCACTTCTTTCTTTGAAGTTTTTGAATTTCTTGATAAAGTTCAAAGAGATTTTTGTGTTGTATTAACACAATGGTGGATGTATATTCTGTGGTCTCATAAATCATCTAGACCTTGACCGATCACGAATACAAAGGTCCAAAGTCCATCTACTGAAAGTGCTAATAAATTTCAGGGCAAAACATACAATCAAACAAATACGAGATTGAGAAAAACATAGGACACAAGGTCTACGGTAGAAAAATATGAATCAAAGAAGAAAACAATAAGTTTTGCACCGTACCTAAAAAGCTTGGAGAAGAACAATTGAATATTAAGGAGCGGAGGAACTTGCATGAAAAAGGAATACATTCGAAGGTAATCCCAATTGGCAAAGGTAAGTGGAATGAAAATTCTTGCAACATTTTATTAAATGGCACTCATAAGAGCCAATGATAACGTTTGCCAGAAAAGGGATTTTGTGGCTACGCTTGAGTTTCCACAAAACATCACTTTATTTCTCTACAAAATGACTCAAATTCTTATTTTCCCACTTAAAACCAATTAATATGTTATGATTCAACGATTATACACAAGTAAAATGATATTAATTAAAGTACTCTAGTCTCTATAGAGTAACTTCTACATTCAAGGCTGAAATTTTCAACCGCGTTTAAACAAAGTTTGGTTCTTTAAACTATTCTATTAACTACTACAAAGTCTCACCTTTAAAAATTCAAGAGAGTTTGAAAATTAAAATTTAACTCACTTTGATTTAAATTTTGCATTTTCTTTGTTCATAAACCAATGAGATTATTTAATTTCTACTATATTCTATCCGAGAAATCGAATTATACTATTATAACCTATAATGCATCGATATTTCAACTTGGGTAATGTATGTGTCTGATACATATTTGTGTCGGATACTTTAGGAAATTTTATCGATACTTATCATTGTAGTACAATACAAGAAAATATTTGAATAATAACAAATTTTAGTGACAAAAAATAATTAGTCACTATTTAGTGACCAATTTTAGTACAAATTTAAAAACTAAAAATTATTAGCAACTAAAATAGTTCCAAAAAATTATAATTGGTCTTTAAATTGATAATTAAAATAATTTTTATTATGAATTGATTTTTAAATTGGTCACTAATATTTAGCTACTAAAATAATTGGTCTCTAATTAGGAAATTTGTCTCTACATATTTTTTGTTACTAAAATTGGTCATTATTTAAGAGTTTTCTTATAGTAGTACTTGTATGATGACAATAGTTTATATTTTTTATGTTGACAACTTTAGTACATATAGTTTTAATTTGGATTCACACAATAACAATCATATATTTATTATGTTTTTAAAAATTATGGTACACTTTTCAATATTTATATATCGTGTATCTATCACGTATCGCTTATTTTCAAAATAAATATATCGACGTATTAAATACGTGTCATATTCAATACACATATTGTATATTGTATCCATGTATCATAGGCTATAATCTAACCTTTACAAAGTTTAACTATGTCTATAAGTTTATGCAAAACAGTATTTTGTTTATCTAACTGGTAAATCACAATTTTATATAGTCTTGATTAGTCCGTCCAAATTTTGTCATAATTGAACAATAATAATAACAATAGAGTGAGCAAATGATTTTATTTTAATACATTTTAGAAATTACATATTAGATTGGTTTTCATCAATATAAATCTGCAAATAATTTAGATTAATGTAAGGTTTACATATTTTTTAGAGACAATTTTTTAGTTATTAAAAAAAAAAAACTGTTTATGGTAAAGAACGATCATCATGTTACCAACTATGGTATGTGATAATAAATTCACTATTAAACAAGATATGTATTATTTCACATCTTAATTTTTATTTTTATTTAATTATATACATTTTTATTAAATCCCTAACGTTGATGAAAATGGGCTACAAATTTGTCTCCCCAAAGAATGAAATTGGTTAGATGAGTGAGGGAAGGCTATTGCTTGCTGCACTTTCATAATTACTAAGTGCATCTCCACAATATTTAGAAAATATTCAAACATCCTTCACCACTGTATCTCACCACATTATCATTGTCATCGATGATGTCTAACCGCAGCTGGAGAGGAAGAACAGAGGGAAAATGCTACAAAAGAATTGGGCCCAACGAGCGGCGGAAACAGGAGTGGCAAAAAAATTGAACCTAATGGTCACTTTATCAATTCGTATTAAAAGGGACATGTTGGTTGAAGATTTTAACTCTTGAGTTCATTTTGAATTGTCTTGTTCAGTTTGTCAATTTAACGGACTAAAAATAAAATATAATAAAAATTGATTTTTTATATTACATTTTTTAAATGTGTAAATATATAATAATATTGTAATTTAAATCATTGACATCTATAAATTAATTTTCAATTATTAATTATTATTGAGTAATTTAAAATTTTATTAATATTTTAATTTATCTAATTAAAAATATTAACCAATCAATTAAAAGTTTAAAAAATATTTTATTTGATTAAATATGTTTATAATATTAATTTATATGTATATATAAACAAATTTTAAAATTACAAAATTTTTAAAAATTTGAAAATAAATAAAAAAAGGTTAAAAAAATTAGGTATAAATACACATTTGGTACCCAAACTTTTTCGGAAAGTTCAATTTGGTACCCGAACTTTAGGAATGTTCAATTTGGTACCCCAATTTTCTAAAGAGATTCAATTTGGTCCTCTCCGTTAAGT
>Ga0214544_1002854_pt1 | contig 36052 bp, 23 predicted proteins | sample CNSS3metaG_FD_160074 | JGI IMG/M metagenome (GOLD analysis project Ga0214544, IMG submission 160074) | Root nodule microbial communities from cowpea collected in UCLA plant growth center, Los Angeles, California, USA - CNSS3 | ecosystem: Host-associated > Plants > Roots > Nodule | place: USA...
GACCTTTCTTTGGTCATAGGATTTCACACACTTTGAAAGTTGTTTTTCACAATTAAGATCTGTTTTGTTGGGAAATTTTATTGAGAATTTTTGTGAAAGAAATTTAGAGATTTCTGGCTAGGAAAGGTTTGGTTTCTAAGCCTGTCCATGAGACTCACCTCCCTTTCTTGGGAATATCTCTAGAAATTTTTTTCCTTTATATTCTCTTTATAAATTTCTAAAGTTTCTTTGTAAAAAAAATTGTTTGATAAGTATTTTTGGCAAGATGAGTTTTCATTCGTATACAGGATTGCATTTAGGTAGTCATAGTGAGGATAAAATGCATCATACACATGAGAGTACATTCTCTTTCTTTGGTAAGGACATAAGTGCATTATCATATATATCTTGGGAGAGGGAAATAGATGATTTGGTGCATTCATTCCATCTTAGACATAGTAAATACTATTTTCATACTTTGTGCATTTCTAGTTTTGTAGGACATGCAAGAGAGTGGTGGGATTATAGGCAGTCTAGAGTGGAAAAAGGAAGAAAATCTCCCATTCACAATTGGAGTGAGTTGAGAGCATGCATGAGAAGAACATTCATACCACCTTCCTTTGATTTTGATTGTGAGATAGAGAAAAAGAAAATTGAGATAGCAAGGAGGAAGGAGGAAAAACTCACAATACTCTTAAGAGAGATGGGGGAGTTGGAAGAAAAAGAAAGAATAAGAATTCAGAAAAGAGAGCAGAAAGAAAGAGATAAATTTGAACAAGAATTGAGAGAAGAAGAGGAGCAATTGAGAAAAGAGAAGGAGGAAAAAGAGAGAAAATAATTTGAAGAGAGAGTAAGACAAGAGAAAGAGTTTAAAAGAAAAGAAAAAGAGATTGAGAGAAAAGAAATAATGCTTAGGGAAGTAGAGATCCAACATCCTACAACTTCTTGCATAGACTTCAAGGGAGTAATTTCATCTTTCAACTCTTCTTTTGTCGTTAATACTTTTGTCTTAATTCTCCCTAAAATTGTTTTTCCACCTTCATCATTCATTTTATACACTTCAAAAAAAAAAAATTCCAAAAATCTTATTTGACTTAGATTTACCTTTTAGGTATCAATTAAGTCAAAGTGACAAGCATTATTTTTGTGAAGTAGGCTACGCACCAAATCCTTCCAAAATTAAAAGGCCTTCTTCATATATTCCTTACAGGTATCTTCTAATTCCATCTTGGAAAGTAACAGAAAAATTGTTTGATGATTACTGCATACATATTTTTGATCCTGGAGGAATTCATCTTTAATTGCTGTGGGCCTTAAAGAAACCTCTTGATCTGAGGACAGATCCTTTTCAAGAGGGAGGGGATGATGAATATCACCCTAAGAGGCTTTTCATAGCATTGGCCAATGTCTAGGCCCATTCTTTTATTTTCTTTTATTAAATAAATATTGTTCTAATTGAGTTTGTTTCTTAAATGCAGCCTCTATTCTCCAAGCTGCCAAGTATTTGGCATTGGGCCTGTGGCCCAATTCGTCTCCATGTGTCCACTTTGTTATCCAAGAGTGTGCTAATAATGTGCTGCAACATCACGTTTTCTTTCAGCCCAAATCACCTTACCGCATCTGATGCTTGCCAATTACTTGCGTGGTGCACACGTGATTCAGGCTCACGTTTCATTGACATTGGGCCTAAGCCCAATCTGCAATCATACTTTCATTTTCCTTCCAGAACCTGCAGCCCAGATTGGCATTGCATCACAGGACCAGGAACCAGAATCTTTACTGCGCCAAATCTAGCTTCTGCTACCAACATGCTTTCTCCAGCGACAGCGTAAATTGGGCCTGCATGTAGCAGCCCAATTTCAACAAGCGGAGCCCCAAGTCTCCAAGACCTCAAGCGTGGCCAGTGAAAGCTCATTCAGCATTACACCAACGCGTTCATCTTCCTACGAGAGCTTGCCTCTTAGAACTAGGGATTTTCCTTCACCCACCACGTTTTCTTTCCACCTTCACGTGTTCCATCCCTAGTGTTCGTTAGGGTTTCCTTTTCTCGCTGTTAGGATCTGTTTGATGGCGTCCAATATTTGCTTATGTTTTCATTCCCGTTTTCATGGCTGCCCTTAACCTATAAAAGGTGCAGGTCGTTTGTTTGTAAGTCAACTTTGAAAATATATGAGAGTGATTAGCTTTGTTGCTTTATCCTTTCACCTTCAGAGTTCAATCGAACCAGAGCTAGGGTTTTCCCCTAACCTTGCTTCCCCATAAGCACCGAGCTCCATGATCAGGAGCGTCATTTGTTTCCATCGTTCCTTCACTTACGCTGCATCTTTCACCGATCATTCACCATTTCCGCTGCGAGAACGAGAGTTTGGCAACGTTCTACCGAACTGGCTCTCATCATGTGATGAGGCTCTGATACCACTTGATGAGGCTCCTCCGTCGCGGTCTTCGCCGGAAAAGCTCTCCCAATCGGCGTTCCACCGATTGATTCTCGCTTAGAGCGAGGGAAACGCAGCGGAATGGTTCGTGTATAGTGTTTAGGCTCGAATCTCACTGGTTTCGGAAATCCTAAGAGGTAAAAACCTAATCTAGGGTTAGGATCGGAGCAGAGACGAAAGGTGGGAGTACTCTCAACCAAACTATCATTCATCAAAGCTGAAAATGTTTACAAACAATGGCTTGCCTCTTTATAGAAGAGAGGCAACCGAAGAATGGAAGGAAAGAAAACGATGGTTGCCGTTCTAACAAAAGGTCCTAACGGCGAAGAAGGGAAAACCTAACGAAGCTCTAGCTTTGGAACTGTTACTGGACGGAGCATAAGCAAAAAGGAGAAAACGCATGAGCAAGAAGAGTTGCTCGAGGGTCACAGATGGTGAAACTCGTGACGGCGACAACCCTAAGTGTGAAGAAAAGAAATGTGAGGTAGGAACTCTGCGGCGCTCACAAATTGGGCTGCAGCGCCTTATGCATGAGTCTCGGCCCAAGCTGAAATTCAAATGAAGAAAATGCATGATGGACGCGGAGGAAAGAAATTGTTGTTGGACCCATGTGATGCAATGCATTAATTGGTTTGGAGGCGCTGCAGGAAAAAGGGACGCTCTCCTCCATGGTGCGTATGGGCTCGGGCCCAATAAAAAGATGATGTTGGCTGTGGCAAAGAAGTTAGCGTTTCACGCGCAGCATGAATTGGGCCGTGGATGCAGACACAATCTTGCCCACATATGATGATGAATATTGATGTGCAAGAGGTGTGGCTGGATCTGTGTAATGTGCTGGAGAAACAATGGAAGAAGCGTGTGATTGTTGATGTAAAGGAGAGTTGGGCCGCAGGCCCAATGCCAATTCTTCAATAATTGGCAGCTTAAAAAATAGGCAGCATTTAGCAAACAAACCCAATTAGAACACATTTATTTAACTAAAATAAAAGAAAATAAAAGAAATTAAAAAATGAATAGGCCTAGGCGTTGGCCCAATGCTATGAGCCTTATTGGGATCACATCAGAAGTGAAGGGAAAAAGATATACTAAAATTGGGTTGAGTTCGTGTAAGGAATTAATTGAGAGGAGAATTGGGGTCTTTGGGTCATTTGTTGGTGTGAACGTAATCTGGGTTTGCCCAGAATAATATGTATTACCTGGTGGCGAGAATGTGCCGTCAGGCGATAGGCGGGACAGTAGTACCAATTGTTGTTTTTCAATTGGTAGGGTGGTCTAGGTTTTGTGAGCATAATGGAAAATACTGCAATGATAACTAAGATATATTCACTGTATTAGAGGTGAGAGTGTACTTGGGGGAATTGGTAAGGAAATAAGTTTGAAAGATTAAAGTATGGGTTGTATGTAATAGTTCTAATTGGGTTTGAAAACCATTGTTTTGGGTTAAGCAAATCTGTTGTGTATTACTTTAGAATGTTACCACTCAAGTCTATGATTGGGGCTGGCTACCGGTATTAAATTCATGAAGGGAGTGGTTGATGGTAAATTCCTAAGGTGTTAACATAAGTATAAGTGACTATGAAATAGTGTTCTTATATTAAGGAAAGGAACAATATATTAGTTGGAATCTTGAATTAAGTTGTGTAGTAGGGACTGATAAAATAGCTAGTATGATACACATCGACGTGTAACTAAGGACATAAAATAGGTTGAGATGTTAAACCAGTTACTGTCACACTATTGGTATAGCGCCTGACGGCACGAGCAAGGCCGCCAGGCGACGTGAGGGTCAAAGGGGTCCCTGGATTGAGGGGCGCCTAGCGGTGAATGGTGAACCGCCAGGCGATAGCAATGAAGCAGAGGTTCTATTTGTGGGCCTAGTGCCTGGCGACGGGGATTGTACCGCCAGGCTGGTCTACACTATAATTTTGCTTGGCGGGGCTTAGGCTACGCCAGGTGATAACACTGCAGGCAGTGTTCGCGTCTATTGTTTGTACGCAGTGATGTGGACATGGATCAGGGATGTTATGCCATAAGCTAGTAGGTTCATTGATGGTGGTGAATACGTGATGATATGAGTGGGGAGGTTCATATCTTGTTATTCTCGTGTGGGGATTCGAGCGGGAAGGTTCGTATGTTTCGTGCTCACACTTGAGAGATGCTGCAAGCGGGGAGGTTCGTAGTTGGTGGATCACGTGTGTTGGACTACAAGAGGATAGGTCCGTAGAGCAGGACTACGAATGGGGATGTTTGTAGAGCAGGATTACGAGCGGGGAGGTTCGTAGAGGCAGGACTACGAGTGGAGAGGTTCGTAGAGGCAGGACCGCGAGCGGGCAAGTTCGTGTGAGCATCATAAGTCCTAAGTCCAAGATTAACTTTTTGTGTGAATTGAAGGTTGACAAGCCTTGGGGTATTTAAGGTCTTGGCTAAGAACTAATTAGAATTAAACAGTTAGGTGTATTTTGATATTATTAACTAACGTGTTATTTATTATTGAGCTCACCCTTTCTATTTGTGTTTGGCGATGATCGTGTGATTCATTACACGGAAGCAGATGATATTACAGGTGATGCTGGTGATGCATAGAGACAAAGAAAGGGCTAGAAGGGGGTTATTAACTAGAGATTTTATTTATGTTTTAATTATGTTATGTAGTCGTTATTTTGGAACTTGTAATAACATTATTATTCTCGTTTCATTTAAATTACAGCGCGTTGGGTAATGTTTTATATTTTCCCGTGTTTGGGAATAATACAATTACAATGTTTGAATTTCAATTATTTATTTATTTATTTATGTTAATTAAGTAATTTCTAGTAGGGATGTTACAGGGACCACCCTCACCGCCAAACGTTACGCGTTCCAAAATCTCACTATTTTTGTAGCTATCGCCTGGCGACTCTAGTTCTGCCGCCAGGTGCTACACCAGTACATCGAATGGTACTAATTTTTCATAGCCTGCTAAGTTTCTTACACACCATTCACTACCTCAATTTTTGTCATAATCCAGATACTTAGCTAAACATAACCAACATTGTCATTAATCATCATATTCCATCCCAGTTGCATTCTATTAGATGTGAAGACCTAATATATGATTATTTTCTAAATATTAAAGTAGTAATATTTTGTGATTATGGGAATAGTAGCACAAGATTTTATTTGGGCCTTGTATTTGGATAATAGTTGGGTCTAGAAGAAGATGAACCTAGTTTTGGGCCAAAGAATGTGCACATGGAATTAGGTTTTTAACCCTAAGGAGATACAAATTTGGAGAGCAAAGCTTTCTCATTAGCACACCAAGGTGTGAGAAGTGTGAGTGCTTAGGTGGCAAGCCACACTTTAAACATGTCTCACTTGGCTCCAAATTTCAAATATTAGAGTTCACATTTTGGCTCTCCTTTTTAGAGACTAGTTTAGGGTTTCGTGGCCTATAAATAAAGGTTTTCACCTCTTGTATTTTCAACTTGAATTTGAATACAAAAATGTTGTCCAATTATGTGCACATGCCTCTTGTTTGAGCTCACATTAGAGTAGAATCTTCTTTAGACTACTTTAGTTTTTCTTCCCTAAGAGTTGCCCTCATTTCTCTCTAGGAAACCTCACCAAAACACTCTCATTCTCCCTCATTCTTATTGCTTTTGCACCACTCTTCATCTTTTTTCCATCATCTTCCACCATGGATGCAAGCAAGCTTAGAGGAAGGCTATCAAGCCTCTACTCAAAATTTAGATGGAACAGAAGCTTAAAGAAGCAATATGCAGGTCACATCAAGCAAGTGAAAAATTTTACGTTCAACAATATCATTTTATAGAGAAGTATCAAGAAAAGAACGTTGAGATAGAATACTATTTTGTTGAAGGTATTCTTGAAATTCATGAGACATGTATTAACCACTAGAATCATAGCGAAAAAGTTTGAAATTTGGTTTGGAATTGAATCTCATATGTCATGAATTTCTCAAACATGGAAAAAACTTCAGACTTAGATTGAAGAAAATATATCCAAGTAAAACAATTATAATCATCAATAAATGTGACAAAATATTTATAACGAGCATGAGAAACAACATAAGACATACCTCAAATATCACTATGAATTATTTCAAAGCAAGATGAAACACGATGAACATTAGTTAGAAAAGGAAATGTTTTACTTTTAGCCAATTTGCAAACTGAACAAGAAAGAAGTGAACCAAGAAGAACATTTTTATTTCCCAACAAACTAGTTTTAATTGAGACAAAATGGTAGAATTTGGATGACCCAACTTTCTATGCCAAACTTCATTGAGATTCAAAACATTATTACAAGCAAAAGACAAGTGATTAGAAATAATTTAGAATGGAAACAATCGTCCTAGTTTAGACCCCTTCCCGATCACCTTCCCTGATATCTGCTCTTTCATAAGACAACCAGACTAAGAAAATTTAACATGACAATTATTGTCCATTAATTGACCATCATGCAATAAAATTGGAAATAAGTCTAGGTGAGATAAGCACATTATGAAAATCAAGGTTTAGGTCACCAATATTAGTGATAGAAAGAGTATTACCATCAAAAACTTGTATTTTCTGATTACCATTATAAGAATGTACATTATGCATATATTCAAAGGAACTCGTCATGTGATTGGATGCACCAAAATTAATAAACCACGGGTGAGAAACACTAGAGTACTTACCCTAAATATCCAAGAATGAGATAGCGAAAAGTACCATTTGTTGAATCATTTCAAGATGAAGAGCACCACCATCAGATGTACATTGGGTAGGAGGACAAGTGGGTGCATTGGTAGTGACATGGAATGCTTGTATAAGACGTTGTGTTGGTCGTGGAGGACTGTTGGATAGTCAGCAATGATATAACCTTGTTGCTTACACCAATTGCAAAAATTATGATAATTACGAGCTATATGACCAAATTGTTTGCAAGAAAAGTATTGGACTTGTCACATTTCATGACCTTTACTTTTATTGTGGGCAACATATGCAACAAGAGTAGGTTCAGAAAGAGTAACATCATGAGTCATGGATCCTTGGGTAAGCAAACATTGTTCTACTCTAGAAAGTTCACCAAGACATGTATCAAAAGATGGAACAAAACTCATATTCAGCAAAGCACTTATGACAGACTTAAACTCGAAACAAAGTTTCATGTGAAATTGATCATACTTACTAATGTCATAGACTTCTTGAACAATTAACAGTCAAGTTTGGGGAACAACAACATATAAAATGGTAGTGTTTTGTCCATAAATTTAGAAAACCAGAATAATACTCTTGAATAGATAAATTACCTTGGGTGTAATTGGTTATCTCCCATTCCAACTGAAAATGCTTGGTTGTATTGTCTTGGTTGTAAATGTATTTCAAATAATCTCACATTTGTTGAGCAGTTGTAAAAGAGAGCAAATTATTGATCATTTGGGGATCAATAATGCTAAGGATCCAAAAATAATTTGAGCATCTTTTACCTTCGATGTAGCAAGGCAACTTCCTCCTCGGGTAACGACATTATTTATAACATTCTGATCGGATATTACGAATTTAAAAAATAAAATAAAGAAATATGAATAATACCTCATTTATTATAACTTCATTTCCCAAAAACGCAGAAAAATTTAAAACGTTTATTACATCAATAATGCTAAAAAAACCACAATTTATAATACTCAATTACAATATCAACCGGTTTAAAAAATTATTTAAAACCATAAACGATAACTAAAATCCATAAAACATAAACTCCAAGAAAATGTTTCCCGTCTAGTCCCTCTTCGATGCTAAGCCTCACTAGAACCACCTACAACATCATCTACTCCCTGTAAAAGATTACACGATCATCGCCAAACACAAGTAGATAGGGTGAGCTAACAAAAACATATAATATTTCAATTATACATAAACGTATACTTATCAAAGGAACATTATTCTTTGATACAAAGCCACATGGCCACTACCATGTTATCCATGTTCTACGTCTTTAGATGAATATCTCGAGATACTCTTGCTGTCACACTTACAAACCACAACTTGTAGAACACGAGCGAGAAACCTACTATGGACCACACTCTGTAATGCTAGGTGGAGTTCCCAATACGAACATAGTTCGTAATGTCCCAAGACTACCAAACTCATCGACTAACTCTCGAGGAGGGCAATCTTCTGGACCCATCCGTACGAGCCACAACTCGCACACTCACACCGGCAACACTCGCCAATCCAAGCCACAACTCAAGAGATGTCATTCCGAGCCACAACTCAAGAATGTCACGTGTTTAACCCTATCTTGAGCCATAACTCATGGGATACATTCCGAGCCACAACTCAAGGAACACTCTAGCAAGTTAATCATAAAGGTATCATTAAAGTCTTGTAGACCACGCATATCCAAAGCAACAAAGTATATTGTCCCTACATTATCGCCTAGTGCTGGTCTAGAGTCATTAGGCGATCTTTCGTTCCAGGCCGCCTAGCGGAACCTATCTATCGCCAGGCGCCAAGCGCCTCAGGAAACTCCACCTCTGCAGGTATCGCCTGGCGGGACGACCCTCACCACCAAGCACCAAACGTCACAGTGGCCTTCTAAACTTGCAACTATCGCTTGGCGATTCAAACTTCACCACCAGGCACTACACTAGTACTGTGAAATACTGATTTGGTTACAGCAGAGCACACATCATAACACACATCAACCTTTATTAAGTATCCTAAATCATATTCCACAGTCTAGACCCCCACTTTACGTTTCCTTCCAATGTTTCTATTCCCATATGGTTTCACCACCTAAGCATACCATCACTTAGATTTACTTCCAATCAACCATACTACTATTAATTTAATCAGCCACATCAAATTTATTTACTCATCCTAATTCAGTTCTTCCACGTCACAACAATGCCTTTTGTATCTTTATGATTTCAAACCATACCTCTTTCAAATTCAATTCCAAGCTAAGCCTAGTCACATTATCTCCACTTACAACAACCTATAACTCTTACCAGAATAAAATTCAAATCTTATTTCCCACTTCTCTAATTACCCCTTCCCATAACTCCCATGCAATTCCTCATCACATCCACCCTTAACCATATGATTCCCTTATAGTCTCAATGCATTCAACTTCTATATGGTTACTCAATTGTAGGTCTCATTCTGCAGTCAATTACCACATGTAATACACAAATGGATCCCACAATGAACCATACAGACCCAACCCCTCGCTGCCAACACAGTGCACAACAAAGTGCCTTATGCACTGGTCGATCGCCTGGCGGCAGTTTAGAGGCCGACAGGCGGTGCGTCGAATTCTGGAGATTTTCAGGAATCTCCTGCACCTGTGCAAGGCCAATACTATTTACCTTCCATTTCTCATCCAATTCCTACACTCTCTCCTAAAACTCGGTTCTAACATATTTCTAGTAAGTTTATATATCCCAATTAAGTCCATTTTTGCATCATACTCTACCAATTCATAATTTGTAATCCTCTTTCACTTTCGTTTCCAATTCCCACATGAGCCCACCTATGATTGCCCCATGGTTCTATCAATTGTATTTATTACAGAGGCCATCCATCATTAAACAGTTCTTGAATTATAAATTTCAAAATTCTCATATTCCCAAAAACCCCGATTCTTCCCAGAATCCAACCAAAACCCAGAAAACACCAAACCATCATGCGTCACCTGGCGGGAGTTCATGACCACCAGGCAGTTCATAGTAAAAATAAGAAAAAGCTTGGAAAAAATACAAGCGTCGCCTAACAACTTTGAAGGCCTGTCAGGCGATTTCTGGAAAATTTCTGGAAACCTAGAAATTCGAGCTTATTCTTATGAAATCTTATGCAGATATATCATACATCATGCAACAAAAATAGAACAACTCAAATTCAAATAATCCAGCTCCCCTAACCTGGATTCCTAGCTTCCGATTGTAAAAATGTTAGAGTTCCTTCTTGATTCAAAATGCTCTCCCCTTGATACCACTCTTAATCCTTGCAACCAAGTCTCCCAAATTAATTCAGTCCACACACTCAGAATTCTTTTCCTCTCAATACTCACAAGTGAAAGACTTCAAAGCCTCTTGGGTGCCTCCCAAACAGCTAGGTTTTTGGCCATTCACATTCATGCCAAAAATGATTTTAGCAAAGAGAAAGTTATTTTGCGTAGGCCAAGGTTCAAAAACACAACCATTCAATTTCCAAAGTAAGTGCACAACCAATTCATGTTTCATGATAATTCCTATAATTCTAGGATTATATTATCACTCGTCATGACCAAGCATATTATTATTAAAATAATAAACAATAAAACCATACACATAAATTCTTTCCCTTTAAAAGGACTATATTCATTCATTTTTAAAGTTTAAGGACTAAAATGTATCGAAGTTTCAGACATGGATGAATTCCCATTTTAGGTCAAAGTTCAGGGACTAAAAACATACTTAACCCAAAAAAATAACACTAACTTGAATAGTATTTGTATTCTAATAAAATGAAAATTTATAAAAATGGGTAATAATAGTCATTTGACTGTTGATTAAGTACATATAGAGGAAAAAATATAAAGACGGGATAAAACCTTAGGCTACAAAAGAAAAACTAACTTGTGTAATCCAAACACCTCAGCCAAAAGAAATTTTTTTGCATTGTCCAACCATACCCAAGCACTCTAACTTCAATTTTCACCAATTGAACCCACATAATCAACAAAAGTACAAAGCAGAATAAAACAAAAAAAGAGCTACAATAGTTAAGTTCACCAGTGTCACTTAGTTCAACTTTAATTATCCATCCATCTTTATAAGGGCTTAAGTTGACCTGCATGAAAAAACATAGGACAACATGAAAACACTTGGTGTTAGAGAAAAAAAAAACTCAATACAATACTTTTGCATTGCATAGGCATGATGATCCAACATGTAGTAGCATGTGAGAACTGATCCATCAATATCTCCACTATATTTAAAAACAATTTTTGTGGATATTGTTGTACAAAACTTTTAATTACTTGATAGATAAAATAAACAATTATCAAACATTTTAATAATCTTGTTAGTAAAATAGTGTACTTGTAAACCCAAATGTGAAGACCACCAACAACAAGCTTCTTATTGACAGGAAGGATAGACAATGGTGAATCTTTCCAAAGTCCCATGAGGCTACTATGGACAAGAACAAAAGTAACAACGTCAATACTCATTATATTTAGTTTTAACATTAATATAATCAGTTCATATTATGTCTCAAACTTATGTATATGTCATGGCTAGAAAAGATGAATAGAAAATAGAGAAGATGGATGAAAACATGCTATGAGTCCATGGATAGGAGAGTTTGGAGACATTGGAATGTACTGCCCTTTGGACTTCTGGCCTGTTTAGTTTAGGTAAACTTCAGTGTAATTGGATGCACAAGAATCATATCCACCTGGTTTTTTATACAACTAATTCTGTTCAAATAAAAAATTATACACGCTCTGTAAATTGTCACAGATATTTGATTTTCTCTTATACACAACAAGTAATGTATGGCAAATCAAAATACTAATAGACAAGAAATAGTAGGCGAAAGCTCACAACAAGTAATCATCGTGATTGTTTGCAAAGAGTCTAGATGCCGCTTTTGAACTACTACAAATGTTACTGGTGGTTGGTAACTAGGTTCCAAAGATGCACAAGCCTATACACAAAGAGAATATAAATACTGGAGATCAACATACTGATAAAAGTTATAACTATATACTAAGTTGTTTTCTCCAAGTACCTTGTGGATGGCATCAAACTTGTATAGTAAAACCTGGTAGAATTGTCCTTCACTTACTCTATTCCTGATAATGTATTAGATAACATTTCTTGAATGATAGTAAAAGTTCCCTGCAGTTTCACACATTAGCATGAACTTATATGAATGCAGATGTTGGATAACATGAAATGATAAATGCTAAAAAATAGTGACACTTTATTACATATTTAACATATATGTAAGATACACAAATTAAAAAAATGATGGTTTTAACAGTAATGTTGATAACCACGGTTAGCACTTGCCATAAAAGTCACAAAGAAGCATTTATTACTTCCTTACCGATTTTATCCCTTAGCAATACTTTATTATGATACACTTCCAGTGCATAAAACCCAAACTATACTACCACAAAGAAAAACCAAACTAAACATCATCATTTTTCATTAGAAAAAGGTGAATATAACATGAAGAAGAAAAAGACCAACGAAGAAGCAATTAAAAAGTCAAGAATTTTAATAAATAGAAAAGAATACACTCATCAAATAAAACAACTTAGCACTACCCTAATTTTTCTATAAGCAACCATAATTTCTTCAGGTGTTCTAAGTTTTGGCTTAACATCATCCTTATTGGCTGTCATCGAAAATATAATATACAGTAAAAAAATTAATTAAAATATATCATACAATAAAGATTACAGATTATTTAAAATTGTTAGAATTTTATATTTGAATTTATAAAGTTTTTATTTTTAAAGAAACTCTAACATTTATCTATAAATTATAGATATATAAATATTTGAAACAAAATTTAAATAAATATCAGTGCAAAATATAAATTTAAATAAACTTAATTTTGTTAAAAATATCAATTATAATAAAAATACTATTTTAAAATTTATATAAAAAATTAAATTTGATACAAGGATGAAATTAATTCAGTTTTAAAAAAATTGGACCAAATTGAGACAAAATAACAATTACAAGGACTACAATGAGACTTTTCATATCTAATAGTGACACGTGACACTGTCACTGCCACATCACACCGTCTCTGCCACGTGGCACAATGTCATATTAACACATGTCAATTTTAATTTTTTAAAAAAAATTAAAAAAAAATTAAAAAATTAAAAAAAAATTAAAAAAATCAAAATCAAAATAAAAAAAACCACATGCTGACACGTGACACATTATTAACACCGTTACTATATAACTAACGGAAAGAAATTGATTGCAACGAATTTTCCAAAATAGAGACTCAATTGAGTCAAATAAGAATGGGAGGGCCTACTTGAGATTTCACTACAACAATGGGGACCTTTAGAATAATTTAACCTTACTTTTATATAGAAGTAACAAAATGAGTTACATCCTTTTTGACTCACTCTTTTATTAATGTATATTTTTCATTAAAAGCTATTGGGATTGACCTCTAATATTAAATGTCAAAATTAATAAAAAAGATTAACAAAATCGTTTTGATTTTACTATTTTGATCAATAGCAATTTGTGGGAGATGCTGCATTGCTGTTGAAACCATAAACCATCACAGAGAGAAACTTCAGCATTGAGAGACTAATCAAAAAGATCCATGATGACAAAAAGGAAAATCCTAATGTGCGTTCGAATGTGGAATTCAACGTTGATGATTGAGTGTACGCATAATTAATTGGAGTAACACGGAAATTTTATAGAGTGGAAATCAATGATAAAAACCTCAGACATGTTACAAATTTAGCAGCTCATGGAAATGGAAAAAAGACAGGTCAAAGCATTCTGTTTTCTCAGCATTTACTACATTTCTTTGGATCTATCTTTCAGTCACCACAGGCACTTTTTCATATTCTTCTTTGCCTTTTATTCTCCAAGAAATAATGATGCAACCACCAAATCGTTGCTGCAAATGGATGATTACAGCAAACAAAAGGGTGACCAAAGGAATGATTATATCCGAAGCAGTGGAGTAATAGTCTGCAATTTCATCCTCATATAAGGATGAGCCATCCACATACACAAGAGCCTCAAAGAGATCATATGCATGGGGAATTACTTTGACCAAACTCATTCCATAGTAAAATGAACAAGAAAGAGCATTTCCCTTGGAATTCCTGAACAAATTTAGCAAAATTTGAGGCAAGAGAAACACATCAAGTACCAATCCTGTATAAGATTTCAAGTTCCCCCAAAAGGACTCAAGTTGTGAAAGACTAGAAGAAGAGACTACACCACCATGCACAAGAAATGCAATCAAGAACCCTGCTGCATGTAAGGTAAAAATCACAAACAAAACCCTCTTCTCAGCAATCCAAAGCTCCATTTGTTTTCTGTCATTCTTTCTTGCTGACCATATTAGCTGCAAGAGACGGAGTTGCAACAAGAAACCCACCATTACAATTAGCCTTACACAAATTTCCTTTACTTCAAGCAATTCATTTCCGAGCAAAATGCTTTTCTTGTCATGATTTTGTGCAAAAAGGGCTTCAAAGTTCAGAACAAGTGGAACCATATTTCCCAAAGTAAGAATCAATAACATGACAAAGGAGATTGAGGAAACCATATCAGGATTTCTTTTCACATGGTAGAGTTGCAAACCCAGAAAAACACATGCGAGTGTTGTGCAAACTAGAATCATTATGACCTCCTTATCTACTTTCTTTAAGGTTCGTGATGCTTCTGCTGTGTAAAATGCAGCAGAAGTCAAATCCAGTTGTTTGAAGTAAAGAGGATCCGAATTTTCTCGTGTGCTTACTATACTTCCTCTAATGTAATCTCCATTTTTGTTTGTATCAAGTGGTGGGAACTGAAACTTGACCATAACCTCACAATCCAGAGAATTTGTTGATGGGATTTGGTTCTTTGAGCCAAGATTTCTGCAACCTACCATACATAAGCTTCCAGCTTCAGCATCATAAATTCCCTCAGCTAAAACATTCAATGCCTCAGTTACATTTGTCGTTGTGTTTAACATAGATTTCTGTGCACCTAAACTGGCATTAGGTAGTAGATTCATGCTGATTTTGTAGCTAACATTGTACAAGCCAGTGCTGTGTGAATTTGGAGAACTATATGTGGTTGTATAGGTGGAATTAGAAGTAAAGGTTCCCTCTGAGTTCAACTGTTGGATCTGATCATTGACAACCAATGGAGCAGAATAACCCCATGCCACTCTCCTCTTAGAAATTCTAACCGACATGTCAAATCTCATGTCCGAAGAATAAACATCTGGGTACCTCACTCCCTTGTTCTTATGAGGTTCTTGTCTTGGGCACATCTTTCTCACTCTGTCAAGTAGGAAATACTCATACTTTGTGCCAGAAATTTCAACTATACTGTTTTGAACACTTCTGAAAACAATCCTCTTGAAATAACCGGAATCCCCCACAGTTTTGTTGCTCCAAATCTGACCCACAATGCTGCTTGCATCATTCATGGACCAAATCTTTGGAAACCTCAAGCTTATTCTAGTTGAGCAATCACCCACATGAACACTCGCCATTGATTCTTCCATTCCCAAGAAATGGCAACCAACTATGTAAAGTTGGTTCTTTTCCTCATCCCACCACCCTTCTCCAACTAAGGTAGCATTAGGATTGAAAGACCATCTAGCACCACCACTACTACGAAACCCAATCAACACTCTCACCCTTTGCTTAACATCTAAACAAACCAATTCTTTCAGAGACATAATATAAAGCAATTGGTTTGCATCCCCCCAAACAGGACTGCAATTCTTTGCAGAGCTGCACTCACTTTGGTATAGCAGATCAAATTTTCCATTAATCATTGGAGAAATGTTTGAGCAAAAACTAGCCGGATTAATAGATAAACCAGGTACTACTTCACCTTCATCGGAATTCTCCTTTTTTGCTTCTTTTGTATCCAAACTGAAGTCATAATCCATTCTTGGAAAAATAAACAAAGAGATGGGTTCGAAATAACTCACCTCATGCCGAGGACTCAAACTCTCCAAGCTTCCAGTAACCAAAGTAGAAATATTACTCCTCGAATTAACAACATTGTAAAGCTTGAGAACAACCTCCAATCGTTGCATGCTATAGCCAGTCCCTGATCCAACCATGCAAATCATCCCAGAAGATTCTGACCAAAACCCATCAAGAGTAAACGTTATTGAGCTTGGAAAACGCTTACGGTTCTTCAATCTTTTTCCACGCGTGAAGTTTCCTACACGGTAATAGGAGCTGGCACTTCTCACTATCAAGTTAAGTCCAACTTTGTGTATGCCATAGACATCGGTTTCATACACATTCTTGAACCGAAGGGTAACTTGTTTCTGTCTCAGTTTCTGGAAGGTGTCAGCACCAACAATTTTGTCACCACCAAGGTAGTAACCAACTTGGAATGGACCGTGTGGGAAGTCTTTGAATTTGGACTCATTGGGGGTTGAGTTTGGAACCACAGAAGCACAATGATCTGTGTAAGAAGCATGAGATGAGAAAGTGTTAAGGGAGATGATGGAGAAAAGAAACAATGCAAGAGGGTCCATGATCAGGGTAACCAGCATTTCTATGTAAAAGAGAGATGAATTTGAAGTAAAGAATCTTGAAACTGTTTGATAGAACTTAGAATTGTGAGCATGTATATATCCTTTCCTCCAACTATAGAATAAATCAATTAATTATAAGGTATTATTTCTTTCAAATTTACTTCAGCTTACACGTGAATTTTTAAATGTTCTTATTAATAAATCAAACCAAAATATATTAGCATGGTTCTAATATGCGATTTGTATTTAATCTTGAGAATTGTGATGTAAAATGAATTTGCATGTTGATGACGATAATTGATTTTCCATATCTGTTTAATTTGTATTTTATTAGGAGTTAACCTGCTGACAGCTTGGTGAAAGCTTTCCTTGGTTTTCTTTTTCTTTTTCTTTTTCATAAGCTTTATGAGATCGAGTGAACGATTTTTGACTCTGAACATTCGTAATCGTAAGCCATGACGTCAACCAAAGGTTTTTATGAGCGATTCTCCGTTCCCAATAACGAGAGATGGCGAAACTAGCTAGAGTTTCCCAAAAAAAAAAAAAAATCATTGCTATAGAATATAGGTTCTATAATATATTATTTACATATAACCTACATAAATTTAAACCAATGTAGAAACTGTTTTCTAGATAAGTTATATGAGCGAGACAAAGGACTTAACTAAGAATTTAAGACGAGATGAATACTTAAATGTAGAATTAAGAGGGCTTAAGTTTTAAACAAACCGCCAAAAGATCTAATTAATTAAATATCATTATAAGAAAATATTATATTATTTATAATCTTTTATCAATGATTTCTTTTACCGATGGTATATTCAATCAGTAAAATGAACACCAATGGACGCCAGAGTTTTCACTTCAGGTTTTGACCATGACATGCTAAATTTCATGAGTAAATCTATCGGCAGTGGATTTTTTAAAATCCATAGGTAATCGAACATTTTGAAAATTTGTCGGTAAATTTATCGGTTGAATTTTTAAAAATTCTGGTAGATCCAATGGTAACTGTATTTTAGTTAAAATACTTTTTTGTTTTAATTTTCGTCAAACTTTTTCAAATAAGTTCTACTATTGGTTTTGTGTTCAAATAGGTCCTAATTTTCGTCAATTTTGTTTAATTGGGTCCTTTTTTGCTAACACCGTTTAAATCATTAACAGGCATGAACAGTGATTGTCACGTGTCAATTCGTGGTTTTTTTGAATTTTTTTATTTTTATTTTTATTTTTATTTTTTTTTAATTTTTTTTTTAAATTTTAAAATTTTTTTAATATTTTTTTTAAATGTACACGTGTCAACCCAAGAGCGTGCCATGTGTCACTTCGTGATTTTTTTGAAATTTTTATTTTACTTTTTTTGAATTTTTTTGAATTTTTTTTAAATGTCCACGTGTCAACCCAGTAGTATGCCACGTGTCAAAGTCAATATTCTATATTCAATTTGGTCCCTATATTTGTTATTTTTGTTCAATTAACTCCCAATTTTTGTTAACATTAACTAATTTGGTCCCTATCAAAGATGTGACCAAATTTAATTTTTATATCAAAGTTATAATGATGTGAATTTTAATATATTATATAAAAATATTTAATAAAAAATGTGAATTTTAATATAAAAATTAAATTTGATTTTAATTTAGAGAGGGACCAAATTGGTTAATGTTAACAAAAATTGGGACCTAATTCAACAAAAATAACAAATATAGGGACCAAATTGAATTTAGAACATTGACTTTGACACGTGGCACGCTACTGGGTTGACACGTGGACATTTAAAAAAAATTTAAAAAAATTTCAAAAAAATTTCAAAAAAAAATTCAAAAAAACCACAAAGTGACACATGGCACACTCTTGGGTTGACACGTGTACATTTAAAAAAAATTTAAAAAAATTTAAAAAAATTAAAATAAAAATAAAAAAATTCAAAAAAACCACGAAGTGACACGTGGCAGTCACTATTCATGACCGTTAATGATTTAAACGGTGTTAGCAAAAAATGACCCAATTGAACAAAATTGACGAAAATTGGGACCTATTTGAACACAAAATCAAAATTAGGACTTATTTGAAAAAACTTGACAAAAATTGAAACTAAAAATGTATTTTAACCTTGTATTTTTTAAAGTTCATTAGTAATTTTTCCGATAAAATCGCTAGTAAATTGAGCGTCAATTTTTTGCCAAATCTAGTGAATTATCTGTTATAAATTAAAGGAAAAAATATGTTTTAGGTCTTTTAAGTGTTATGTAAAATTGGAAACTTTGATATCATTTTATCCTGTACTTTTAAAAGTTTTGGTTTTGGTTCCTATCTTTGTAATAACATCAAAGTTTATTTTAAGTGACAAATGGCGTGCCACATGTTATTTATTTTTTATAAAATTAAAATTCTTGTCTGGGTCTAGCCCACACTTTTCATGATTCACTAAAAAAGAATCAAGACTATTACTAGAGAAATTAAAAATAAATTTATTTAAAAAATTTAAACCTTTTTGCGACGGTCAATGGTTACGATGGAGGGTATGGCAGCGAAAAGGTGGTTCTGATCTAGAGCTGTCAAAATGGGTTGGAACCCGCGAGCCAACCCGGCTCATCACGGGTTCGGCCGGGTTGGGTTGAAATTTTTTTACAAATTTCAATACGGGTTGATTTTTGACTCGGCTCATCTAGAACACAGCTCATTCGGGTTGAACCCGTGATGAGTCGGGTTGGCTCACCAGCCCGTAGATAAAAGGGTCACACAAGTGTTTTTTATTAAGTTGGGGTTTACATTTGGGTCATGCCAGGTTGTTTTTTTTAGCCAACACATAAATAATTTGTATTTTTTTATTTTGGTTTGTATTTGGATTGTATTAAAGTTTATTTAGATTTTAAGAATTATAATTTAGTTTTGACTGAAAAATAAATAAAAAAATTGTATTTTTTTAATTAAGTGAACCCGTGAGCCAACCCGTGGTGGGTTGGGCCGGGTTCGAAATTTTTTGGCTCGCTAAAAAGTGAGCCGGGTTGGATTGGCTCACTAAATCATCAACCCGTGGTGGGTTGAGCCGGATCGGGCCGGGTTATCCGTTTTGACAGCTCAATTCTGATCTAGTACGACAACAATTGAGGGTGTAACCTAAAAAAGAAACATGTTCGAGTAAAGACCCATTTGGTTTTATCTTTTTTAATTAAATCCAAAATATGTAGGCTTGGCCACCGCAAAAGGTTTAAAATATTTATATAAATTCATTCTTAATTTCTCTAGTAATAGCTTTTATTTTTCTTTAATTAATTGTGAAAAGCGTGGCTAGGTCGATGAAAAAAATTTAATTTTATAAAAAATAAATAACATGTGGCACCTTGTTTGCCACCTAAAATAAACTTTGACACTATTAGAAAAATAGGGACCAAAACCAATACTTTTAAAAGTATAGGGACCAAACAGTATCAAAGTTTCGATTAGGGACCATATACAATTTCACGAAATACTCTAGGAACCAAACATATTTTTTCCTAAATTAAACGGGGAGGAGTGAGAAGAAGAAGAAGAGAATAAGGAGGAGGAGAGAAATAGGAGGTGTCAACAGCAATGTCGACCCGTAAACACGACATGTAAATGCACTACGTTAACTCCATTCGTAAACTTGACCCATAAATTTGACCCATAAACTCGATACGTAAACGTGACCTATAAACACGATAGATAAAGTCGACCCGTAAGCTAGACACGTAAACTCCACGCAAAAACATGACATGTAAACTTGACCTATAAATGCACCCCATAAACTTTACTCGTAAACTCCATCTCTAAATTCGACTTGAAAACTCTACGTGAAAATGTGACTCATACAACACTAGCAGGGGCGATACGATGATGATTGTGGCAACAACAACAACGACGGTGAAAATGATAGTGATGGAGGAGGAGGAGAATGAGAAAGAGGAAAAAGAGAAGAAAAAGGAGGATAAGGAGCAAAAAAAAGCAAATGCAGTGACGATGACAATAGACAAAGCAAAGACGGTGACATGGCAACATGACAGCAATGACAAAAAAGGAGGAGGAGGAAGAGGAAGATAAAAGAAAAATAGGAAGAAGAAGAGAAGGAAAATCAAATCACGATATTTACTAATAGATTGTACCAACAACCTAAACTAGTCAAAAATTATCCACGGATATTTACCAATAGATTTAAGACATTGATAATTATCAACACATTTTTTATCATTAGTAATTATCAACGAATTTTTCTATCCGTGAGTAAAATTTATGGATTAATTTTCTTTTTGTAGTGTATTAATATTAATGAATAATTAAGAATTTTCTTTATCATTTAAAAAATAATGAATAATTTTCCTTCTAATTTTAAAAGCAATGAAGAATTTTTTTCCTCTAATTTTAAAATAACTTTAACCATATTCTTTACATGTTGCAAAAATCAAACATATGTGTAATAATTTCCTTCTAAAAGTATAGTTAGGTTTGGTATAAAAATAATGAAAGAAATATTTAAAATAAATGTGAATTTTAATAAAAATAAAATTTTAGTATAACATTTATATAAAAATTAAATTTGGTCAATTTAGAGAAAGACAAAATTGAGACTGAATTGAATAAAAATAACGAAAATTGTGACTAAATTGAACAAAATTAACAAAAATTGTGACTAAATTGAATATAAATCATGAAACACTAACATATGGACAACATTTTTAAAATTAAAAATTAAAAAAAAAAAAAAACAAACCACATAGTGATACGTGAGAGTTACTGTTCACCTTCCGTTAATGTTTTAAACGATGTATGTAGAAAGGACCAAGTTGACCACTATTTACAAAAATTAAGATCATTTTGAATATTTCGAAAAAATGAGATCCAAACGAAATAAAGTTTATGAAAATTGAGATATTGGAACGAATTTAAGCTTAATATTAAAGATCAAGAATAATTAACGAAAGAATCAAACTCACCTTCGAATAAAAATTAAATTAAGTTAATTCTTGAAGTTACTTAATTGATATGTGATTTTGAATTTTAGTAATAAAGTGAAATGATTGTTAAAGAGTAATAAAACTCTCTTAATCTTACGCTATAAGGAAAATTATGACATATCATCCAAAAAGAGATAAAAAATCTGAATGAGTAATTAATTAAAATGCAAATGAGATAACAAATTTGAAAATGAGTACCGAAGTAATTCCAATTCAAAAGAATTATACAAAATATGTGACAACAAACGATGAGTTTTGACTCAAATATTGATAAAATCTACGTTTTTTAAGCTTAATCTATATTGCATATTGTTAGAAAAAAAATACTTTCAGTATTTCCAACTTGTGCATATATTAAAAAAAACACAATCGATGTTTATGTGTTGAAATAGATTATAAATCAGTGCTACGTTAGGAAATAATTTGATGGAAGATTTAGTATCAAACTTTTTAAATCTATTGTGCATTTAGCATTTAACATAACTTATAATTAACACATCAACCTTTCCAGAAACCATTAAGAATTCCATTGTTAATAACTTACAACGAAAAAAAAAGAGTTAGTGAAGAGGTAGTATTCAATATTTTGAGATCAGTGTCTTCCATTAAAGTATCCAATCCAACACAATATTACTGAGAAAGAACAAAGAGAAGAGAACTACAAAAACAGTCTCCGATGTGTTATATAAATATAGATAACTCCAAACGCTTCAAGTTGCTCTAAAGAACATATCATAACATCGATTGAATGTTAAAACGACTTAATCTTTCCAAGATACACATCAATTATTACGAATCATTAGTTTATTGAAGTTAAGATAAAAATCCAAATAAAGTAATAATTAAAAATAAAAAATAATTAATAATTATAAATGGAATAAATTTATTAGATTTAATAAATAATAATGACAAAAAATAAATAATAAAAGAAATAAAATAAAAAATTGAAATAGTCTTAATTAATAAATAACCAATTATTAGTAAATAATAAACAATAAATATGATAAATATATTAAATATATTAAATTAATTATTAAATATGTATAATAAAAAATAAATAATGAAGAATAAATATTAAATATTAAATATAAACAATAAATAATAAACAACAATAACAAATAATATACTATAAATATAATAAATAAATCCTTAAATAAATAAACAAAAAACAAACATAATAAATTAAACAAATATCAATAATAAATATTAAATAAAATAATTAAATAATATAAAAAATGATTGGCAAATTAAATTCAATGAATGAAATAAAAAATTAATTAACAAATAGAATATCTAGAAATATATAGATATAGATTGCGAAGTACCACAAATTGCTATAATCAGTGAAATATAGGACAGTATTAAATAATGAGGAAAAATGCAAGATAAGAATACCAAATTCTTGATTTTCTTAAGAAATCTAAAATTATTTTGTACACCTAGTTGTAGCTGAAAACCATAAGTGTTGACAACATAAATATCATGTCAACACGCATTTATCGACTCAGCATGTCCACATTTAATTAAGACAACTGTAAAATAGATAAATATGAACATGAATATCAATAAATAAAGAAATAAAAAAAAAATAGGAAATCGAAAAAATAATGCATCTAATATAGATAATCAGAAGTTAAATATAGATAAAATTCAAATAAACAAATTTCATAGTGGTCGGACTCCAATTAATAGAACACTGTCAAAAAATGTCCACGTTTAATTAAGACAAGTATATATAAATATATGAGCATGAATATCAATAAATCAATAAATCAATAAAAAATTAACTTGTGAAACCCGAAAAAAGAATGCATCTAATATATATAATCAGAAGTTAAATATAGATAAAAATTCAAATAAACAAACTTCATAGTGTTCAGACTCTAATTAATAGCAACACTGTAAAAAATGTCTTCTAAACATTAAAGTCGAAAATTACTGAAAAAAAAAACATTAAAACATGAAATTACAAACCAGTGGCTTGACTAAAATGTTTGGGAGAGTTAAAATAATATACTTAAAATTTATATATTTAATATTATTATCTCTGATTCAATAAAAATGAATACATAATTTAGTATTGTTATAACTATAAAAGAAACTACACATATCTTGTCCATCGTTTTTTCATATTCTTGACCTTATCAAATAATTCAATCATAACTAAATTTTTCAGATATTTTTTTTTAATATAAATAATCATATTATCTGCAAAATATTCATTTTCCATTTTACTAATGTGCACATATTGATAAGAGTCATGTATTTCATTTCATTGTTATGCGATAAGCAACGATATTGTCTTATTTTGATCTTTACTTTTCTTTTATCAATTTTAAAAAGTGAATTTATTCTTTTTTTTTCATCAATATAACTATTTAAAAAATAAGTTTAAGACTAAAAATAATTTATCATAATCTAAAAGAAAATTGAGAGACATAATTACTAAAATAAATTATGATAATCAAGTCTATTTAAAAGTTGTCTATAAAAAATCATATAATGCATTACTTACTCTTCTATATTCATAAAAAATAATATAAAAAATGTCATGAGATAAAAAATAGTGCTAAATATTAAACAAATATTTCATTACCAAGTGAGATAAGAGAAAATTACTCTCTTTTTTTCTTTTAAGAATGGAAGAAAAGATATAAAGATGAGGGCAAAAATAATGAGTTTTTGTTTAACTTATTTTCTTTTTCGGTAACAAAAGAATTTAGGCAAGGGTGAAAGATGAGTACAGCATATAAAAAAAAACTCAATGAAATGAGTAAATGAAAATTATCTTAATAATTTTTTTTATTATATTTGATTTTATGTTTTACTATTTATTAACATTAAATATTGTAGTTTATAAAAGAAATAAAAAGAATACCTAATTTAATTTTCATTAATTTTTCAATATACTACTACCTAATTTAAAAAGATCATATAATTAAAAAATTAAAAAATATACATAATTTAAAAAAATTTAAACACATAATTAAAAAAATAAATAAAAAGTTAAAAAAATTGAAAAAATTGGGGAGGGGGGGTCGTGGCCCCCACCTGTCCCTTCAAAGCTCCGCCCCTGTTATAAACAATAAAATTTTCTCCTTTTTAATGTTTCTCTTGAATTGCCTTAACCACACATCATCTCATCGGATATTGGTTCAATAATTGTTGTTCCATCCCTCTTCAGGGAATTGCCTCAGACATCATTGGTCAGCATGAGGTCACTCCTAAGATCAACAATTTGAGGAGAGGGGCAGAATCATTGGATACATATGTAAATTTGGTTGCTGAAAAAAATAATATAATAGATTAGACGACATAAATATTAATTACAAAATAATATTCTTGTAAGCAATTATTATAAATAAATTACATATTAAGAGAATCACAATTATCCAATTATAAAAATTTACATAATTATAAGGATTCCTCAATCATAACTACAAAATCATAAGGATCCCCTATCATAGCTAAGACCTATATATTCATGTATATATTGATACTGTTATATGAATGAAAGACACAAAATCATTTCTTACATGGTATCAACAATCAGTTTTTGATCTTTCGAAAACCTTCTAACCCTCACAAGACAATGCCTCCCTCCTCTTTCTCTATCTCCATCTCTTTCTCTATCTCCATGGCTGACCAACCCAAATTCCACCCTACATTTGTTGTCAATAACATAAAAAATTTCATCTCTGTCACTTTAAAGATGGAAAATGGTCATCATTCTTCTTGGGTAGAGTTGTTCAAAATCCATTACCGAGCATACCAAGTCATAGATCACATTCTCCCACCAATATCCTAAGCCACTGCAACGATGCAAGAAAATGTTGTTGTAGACGATTCCACACTTTGGTCTCGCTTGGACGCTATCATCCTTCAATGGATTTACGGTACCATCTCTAACAATCTTTTGCACACCATCTTGCAACCAAACTCCACTGCCCAAAATGGATGGGAACGATTGCAAAATATCTTCCAGGACAACAAACACTCACGTGTTGCCTCCACCGCGAATAACGCTAACACTACTCTCCTCAAAACCAACCATTCCACTATTGATACATATAATGTTGACCGTCTTCAGAATCCCAACCCTTATCCTTCCTCTAATCGTGGTAATAATGGCCCAAAATGTGGCCAAAACTGTGGATGTGGACACACTAGAGGTGGTTGAAGCATAGGTCGCAAAACCAACTATAACAACAATAGTATGCAACATGGTGGACCATCACAACAGTGTTCATGGCAACATCAACAGTCTCCACCTGTGGATACCCTACCCATAATGGGGACCTTGGGACCCACAGCCACGGGTCGCTCCTCCTTGCCCTTACCCCACCTCTTCATGGACTTCGCCTCCTTCGGCACATTAGCTTGGAAGCCTTGGCAATCGTCCACAACAAGCCTTCAATGCTCATTGACCTCTTTCACAACATGCACCCACTGACATTAATGAAATAATTCAAACTTTATCTCTAAATGTTCCTGATGACAAATGGTACATGGACACTGGTGCAACATCACACATGTTAGCTTCTCGAGGTACTGTCTCGTCTTATTTTAATTTGAGCAGTAACAAAAATGTTATTGTTGACAGTGGACATGAAATTCCAATTTGTGGATATGGCCAAACAACTTTATCACCTCTGATGAGTCATTATTTTCCCTTATTCCATTGCCTTTTTTATGCCCATCTTGATGGTTGTTTAGTGCTTAATTGTCTTTTGTTAGTGTGTTTTCCTCAATAGGGCTTCATTGGTCCATTATTCCGAATTTTGATTAATTTAGCATTAATTGGTCTAGTTTTTGTTTCTAATTATTTTTAGGTACTTTGTGAAGCAATTTTGGAGCTTGGATGCTAATCATAAGCTGAAGAGAGATTTGTCACATGATTTCCACATCATTGCCACAACAATGAGCCTATCCACGTCATTAGACCAACATTTTCAGTCCATAGTGATAATTTTGTAATTCCACTTACCAAAATGACATTTTTGTAAATATGTTGGTCTATGGTGATATGACCACGAGATTTAGGTTTCCTTTGTAGAACCCACCATCTTCTTCCATATACTCCATTTCTATGTTTTTTTGTTTTGTATGGTGACCATGGAGGCATCCACTCATCTTTTACACGTTTTTACGGTTTGAATCAACACCCCTCTAAAATTACACATACAATCATAGGTAGCATACACGGGTGTTTTCCAAAATTTGGCCATGCCCACAGTTTGTAATTAGTTTCATAGTATCAAAGCACCCAATAGGGTTTACACAGATCAATTCCAGAAATCATATTGATTTCCGCTCAAACAGCATCAAGAACAATCAAGAAAACGCAAACAGTATCGCGTCGCCTAGCAGATATTTATCGTCGCCAGGCGGTTCATGGCAAAACGCAGCAAAACCTAGCACACGCTTATGAGCCGCCTGGCAGCTCGGGCCTTACCGCCAGGCGGTTTCTGGGCAGAAACCCAAAAATCGCAAAAAAAACACAATTAGGAATTGGGTTCATGCAATATGGGTTATTCAATTAAACACTACATCGTATAGGATTTAAAACGTGCAAAAGAAGCTCTCCTTACCTAGATTCCTTGCAAAAATGTGAATTTGGTGTGTGTACTTAACCCAAAAGCTCTCTTAGCCTTTGTTCTTAGCAAGGTTTGAACCCACATCCCATCAATTACCAAGTCAAATGCACAACCAATTCAACCAATTCCTATTTGTGATAATTCCTATAATTCTAGGATTATATTATCACGTCTAACATTCAAATATATCATCAAAATAATGAACAGATTAAAATAACACACAAATGACATACATTGAGAGGGTTGATGATGCACAAAGGCAGAAAGGTATTGTTGCAGGATGCGATTAACAACTTCAGTTTGGCCATCTCCTTGTGGATGATAAGGGGTGATCATGTGTAACTTGGTTCCACTAAGCTTGAATAGTTCCTGCCAAAAATGACTCATAAATATAGGATCTCGATAAGACAAAATGCGTTTCGGCATTCCATGGAGTTTGCATATCATGCAAGCAAACAAACCAGCCACTTGAGAAGCTGTGAAATTAGAAGACAGGGTTCCAAAATGTACAGTCTCAGAGAAACGGTCAACAACTACCAAAATGATAGTGTGATTTCGAAATGAAAGGAGGCCTATTATGAAGTCTGCTGATACATACAGTCTCAGAGAAACGGTCAACAACTACCAAAATGATAGTGTGATTTCAAAATGAAGGGAGGCCTATTATGAAGTCTGCTGATACATCTTCCCAAATGCCCGAAGGAATGGATAGTGGTTGAAGTAAGCCATATGGTGCATGTGTTGGAGCTTTAACCTGTTGGCAAATGATACACTTGTTAACAAATTTAGTGACATCCCTTTTCATTTCAGGCCAGAAAAAAAATCTCAGATTAATGTCCATAGGTCTTTAAAATTTTAGCATGACCACCAATCGGAGTTGCATGGTACTCTTATAGTAACATGGGAATAAAAGCAAATTTAATGGAAAGATAATTTTTTCCCCGATAAAACAGAACACCGCTAATGATTTGATCCTCGAAAAAGCCTTGAGGGTTTGCTTCCACTTGCTTTAATAGTTGAACAAGCTCTTGGTCGATCTTATACCCTTCTTGAATCTTCCTAAAAATGTCGAAATGAGGAACAATGATGCCAAAAAATTGCCCAGTCTAGTCCGGTACTCTTAAGAGTGCATTTGCAACTTTATTGTAACCCCCAGCTTTGTACTGAATGTCATAGTTGTAGCCCAAGAGTTTCGAGAGGTAATATTGTTGTTCAGGAGTTTAGATTACTTGTGTAATTAACTCTCGCAAACTCCTTTGGTCGATGTAGATTGTGAATTGTCATCCTAAGAGATATGTTCGCCACTTCTTCACTGCCTCTGTAATAGAATGCAATTCTCGAACATAAGTTGAAGAATTAAGAAGCTTAGGGCAAAACTTTTTATTGAAAAAATTGATTGGGTGCCTATCTTGCTGCAACACAGCACCCATCCCCATTCTTAATGCATCTATTTCCAGAATGAAGTCCTTTTGAAAATCTGGCAAATGCAACACCGGGCAGACACCATGGCATGTTTAACCTGCTCAAAAGCATCTTGAGTTTTTGTTATCCATAAAAACTTATCCTTCTTCAATAGTTCGGTCAAGGGAAATGCTATAGAAGCATATCCACGGATGAATTTCCTATAAAACCCTGTGAGGCCAAAGAACCCTCGAAGTTGCTTAATATTGGCAAGAACAGGCCAAACAGTCATGACTTTCAACTTTTCAGGATCAGCCTCAACTCCATTGTGGGAGATAATATGACCAAGGTATTATATAACAACCTGGGCAAAAGTACAGTTTCTCTTCTTCAAAAGAAATTGATTAGTTAATAAACAATAAAAAAATTATTCGCAAGTGCAATAAGTGTTCATCAAGCGTCTTGCTATAGATTAAAATGTTGTCAAAGAAAACTATGACAAATTGCCAAAGATAAGGTTGGAAGATTTCATTCATTGTGGCTTGAAATGTTGCAGGCACATTGCATAACCCGAACGACATTACAAGAAACTCGTAATGACCTTCATGAGTTTGAAAAGTCGTCTTATGAATATTTGCCTCATGCATTCTCATTCGGTGATATCCAGAACAAAAATCAAGTTTGCTAAACAAATGGGTTCCATGGATCTCATCTAATAACTCATCAATGGATGGAATTGGAAAGCGATTCTTGTTGGTTATGGCCTTAAGAGCTCGATAGTCAATGCAAAATTGCCAACTTCCATCTTTTTTCCGAACTAACAAGCTGGGGAAGAGTACGAGTTGTAATTTCTTTTGAATGAGCCTTGTTTCCATCATTTCTCTAATCAACCTTTCGATCTCTTGCTTTTGAAAATGAGGATATTTATACGATCGCACATTCACGAGGTTGGATCCCTGTAGAATGAGAAATTTGTGGTTAGTGCGGTGAAAAGGGGGAAGGCCGTTAGGTTTCTCGAATATATGCACAAACTCGTCTATCAAATCAGCCACTAGTTTCTGGTAGATTTGGGAATTCGATAATGAAGGTGAAGCGGGAATGACTTAAAAATAGAATATTTTAGCAATGGCATCTATGGAGGTTAGGCGTTGGAATTGGGCTATCGTAGCCTCAATGGGTTGTGGTTTAGGTTGGCCTTGCCACTAGATTACCTTCCCATTCTTTATAAACTTCATCGTCAATGTCTCAAAATCAGTCAGAATAGGCCCAAGAGACTTAAGCCATTGAATCCCCAAGACTAAATCAGCTCCACTAAGCGGTAGAACGAACAAGTCCACATTGAATTGTTGGGAATCAATTTTTAGACTTACATTGGGGCAATAAGCATCACATCGAAGCTCTTCTCTGCTGCCCATCAACACTAAAAAAAGTTAGGCTTGACATAGTTGTAAGGCCAAAAATTTCACAACCCTTTCTTGGACAAAATTATGAGTACTCTCGTTGTCCACTAGAATAGTAACAATTGATCTACCAATAATACCTTGGATCCGTAAGGTTTGTGGAGCGGTTTGACCTGTTAGGGTATGAATGTTGATGTGTTCATTGAGTGATTCCGGTGTACTATGTGGGTCTGGATCCGGGTCTGGACTCGGGTCAACTTGTAGATCTAAATGTTCCAACAAATGGTTAAGCTCATCATCCATGGAAGGAATCTCTAGAGTTGTTATCAACAAATTAAATTACTTTTTACAATGATGGCCATAAGCATATTTTTCATCATAATAATAGCAAAGTCCCTTCTTTCGTCTTGCTTGTAAATTTGTTGTTGTTAACTTGCGAACAGGAGTCACAACTCTAAAAGAAAAAGAATTACTCAACGATGGTGAGGCCGATAAAGGCTTCACATGGGTTGGTATGGGCAACAACCGAACTGTATTGTGATTTGTAGTTGGTGATGCTCTATACCATAGATTGGACTTAACAGTGTTGAATCCCAATTTTAGTATATTGGTTGTGATTTTCTCTTCTTGTAATTTAGCAAGATTGATTGCTTCAAAAAGTGAGTTGGGGTGAAACGAGATTACCTATCGACGTATTTCCGGTTTGAGTCCAGATATAAAGCAACTGAAATAAAAAAGGAGCAGAGAGACCATTCACTCGGTTGGCTAGATTTTCAAATTGCGCTTGGTATTCTCGAACAAAGGCTGTTTGAGTCAACTTGAACAAGGCATCTTGTGGGTCTTCAAATTCCGAAGGAGCAAATCAAAGTTCTAAGGCCCTTAGAAACACCGACCATGAAGAAAGTTGTTTGTTCCAATGCATCCATTGATACCAACTCAAAGCTTCGCCTTCCATATAGAAAGAAGCGATACACAACTATTGCTCATCCGCGGTCCGTTGATAATCGAAAAATTGGTTCACCTTAAATATCCAACTTAAAGGATCGTTACCATCAAATCTCGGAACCTCCAGCCGAATGTGAGTAGGTATGGGTTAGACTGATGAGTCCACTTGTAAGTTGGATTTCACTTTGGATTCAACTAGGGTGCTCTCGAGGTTTTCTAACTTGGTGAAAATGGTTCTAATGATGGAGATCAAGGTTTCAAGGGTGGTTAAGTCAACGACACTAGAAGATCCGGCCATACTCTCTCAATGAAAGCACCAATTGATATGATATCAGAGAAAATAACCTAAAAAAAGAGAATATAGGGGCACAAAACAGAAAAAAGGAGGCAGAGGAGCAAAAAAAAGAGAAGGTAGTATGAGTGTTTTCTGTCTTATTCCTTGGAATGGAAAATCTATGATAGATATAGTTTGTTAAGCATAACCAACAATAGGAAAAAGACAAACTCTATTTTGTAACAAAATCCTCCATCCAAATGGCCATTTTCTTCTTTTTATTGGGCTTTTCATAAGCTTGCTTGTTATTGCACTGCTCTCTTTTTTCATAATTCATATCAAAGAACAAGATATTGAGAGTGGAAATAGGAGCACATTGAAACACAGTCAGGTTCATAATTTCCAAATTTGCTATGATGTTTTTTTTGTATCGTTGTTGTTGTTTGATTAATGGCAGTAAAAATTTCCAATTAAAAATAAAAAATTGAATTCAACATCTACAAGACACTTCTCTGATTCTACATAAATCATAAAAATGACAAACCAATAAATGTTTAAATAGAGGAAAAATAGAACTGTGGCTCTTGTAGCATTTACTTTCGCACGACAGGTCTGGTGGTGATCCTCGTTGTCGTTGATGGTGGTGTTTGGAGAAGAATTATGCATCACTGTGACTAATGAAGGAGAAATGGTGAAACTCTCACACGAGGGAGAATGGTGTTGACGTTGGTGTTGAACGAAGCAAGTTCATGTGGAGTGCGACAGTAGTGCGACTGTGAGAGCTATGGTTGGGATGCTTTGTCTCGCGCGTGGTTGAGAGGGGAGAAGTGGTAGCCACTGGTGGTAGTGGTTTGTTGATGGTGGCCGAAGTTGTCGTTGGCCACGTCGTCGACAGTCTAGCAATTAGTGGAATAACGTTGGCGTCTGTGTTGGTGGCTGCACAAGGTGTCGTGATTGTGAAGATGAAGTTTGGGGGAAAATTATTTAAGTGTTGCATTTTGAGTAATCAGACTTAGGGTTTGATAAATTCCATAATCACTTCATGCACCTCCATAATTTAATTTCCATACCTCTACATATTGTTTCATAGTTGGGCCATTTGTTTTGCTTGCTTTCTTCATGCACTCCCTAATGTAATAACCCCAATCGCCTACATTTGATTTTTGTTTACTTTATATACATGTGTTGTCACTAAGCACATACCCCACTGTTTTATTGTTATATTTTGTTTATAATTTATGTTGTGTTCACTTCTTGCACCGCGTGATATATTATATACACTACTATTTTATGTGTTAGTTTTTTCTCATTGTACCCACATACTCATTTATGTACTCTTATTTTCTATTTCCAATTTTACCATTTTCAAATTAAATCTCACATTTCAATCACATCATTTTCTAAAATAATAAAAATGTTTTAAATTGAAATAAAAATTAAATAATTTTCAAAAATGATAAAAATAAGAATAAATAAAATTTAAAATTATTGTCTTTATTTATTCTTTTTTAGTGTTTAATCGACCGTTCGCGTCGTATGACACTTCTTTTTTAAAAAATAAAAAATTATAAAAATAGTTTTAGTATATAATCGACTGCTTGCATCGCACGACATTTCTTTTTTAAAAAAAATACAAAAATTATAAAAATAGTTTTGGTATCTAATCGACCGCTTGCGTCGCACGATACTTATTTTTTTAATACAAAAATCATAAAAATGTTTTGGTATCTAATTGGCCGCACGCGTCTCATGACACTCATTTTCAAAAATTTCGAAAGACAACTTAAAAATTAAAATTAAATTTTTACAAAGAATTACGTAGCCCTGATTTCTCATTTTTTAATGAGAATACGTAGGACCAAGTTAACCCTTGTTGGGTCCTTTTCACTTAAAAATTATTTTTGTTTAATTTATTTTGGAAAAAAGAAATATTATAAAATAAACACATCTCTTTTGCAAATTTAATTAAAGGTATCGTCTTTGGGCGGGTGTTGTAGGATGCTAATACCTTCCCTACGCGTAACCGACTCTCGGACCTAAATCTGGTTTTTGCAGACTTGGTTTTATCTTTATGGTTTTCCATAGTTTTTCAGAATAAACTATGGTGACAACTTCAAATCTTTATTTCAAACCAATTTCTTTTTAGTTCGTCGTCCCGTCGCAGTTTAGGTTGCGACAATAATGATTTATGGACGTCACCAACTTTAAGTTCTGCAGGTCATAAGTATTATATTCTTCTGTTAGATGATTACACTAATTTCTTATGGGCATTTCCCATTGAAAGAAAATCATAGACGTTTTCCATTTCTTGTCTTTTAGTGCATTCATTCACACTTAATTTGAAATGAATATTAAATGTTTTTAGTGTGATAATGGGAAGGAGTTTCATAATGAGTCTTTTAAATAATTTTGTAAAATTCATGGAATGACATTTCGTTTTTCTTGTAGTAAGAGACTAGTTATTAGTTTTGGAATTTTGTAAACACTATATGGATTTATTTGGTTTTGAAACTTTGACGTTTACAATAAAGTTAAAATTTTCCCGCACTTTGGGGAGGTATTTTGATAATAAATGCGATATACTATTATTTCTTTTTTTTTTTTAAATTTAAATAAGTAATATCCGGTCAGGACGTTACAAATAGTGTTATAAAATGACATAAATAAAGATTAATCAAAATTCATGGACTTGTATAAAAAATATACCTTGGCAAACTCTAAGGTTATGACTACGCTTTGTACTTCTCCAGATGCAAGAAACACATTCAGTTCATCAACATTTTTTTCCAAAAAGAGTGCACTCAATTCGACATCTATTGTCCAAATATATAAATACATAGATAATAATTTTTAAAAGAAAAATGAATTTAATAAAAAAACCATTACAATAATTATATTAACCATTCAATATCAATGCAAATTACATTCATCTTTGTGTTTTTACACTACTAGAAAAACAACAAACAGTGACCGAAAATTCTGTCACTAAATGGATAAAATCGACCATTGATAGAAATAATAACCAATTTAATAACTAAAAAATGGATCACTATTATGTTGGTCACTAATTCATAGTGCGACTAAATCTGTGATTGAAATTATAAACTAAACCTGTGATTGAAATCGATAACTAAATCTATGACAGAAATTAGTAATTGAATATGTAATTGAAATCAATGGCTGAAATCAGTAACCAAATCATTGATCGAAATTAGTGACTGATTTAGTAATCAATTTTAAAATCTTGATTCCGTCACTAAATCAATCATAATTGTCTTCTTCTTTTTTGTTAATTTTTAATTCTTTTTTAAATAATATAACTCGGTGAATGTAACATATATAAATTCATCATAATTACACTAGTTTTATATAAATAATTTTCATGATAATACAATCATCAAAAGAGTTAATAATGTTATGACATAATTAAGATTCAATACCAATACAATAATCACAAGAAGATACAATTAAAAAAGAAAAATAAAATTACAATTCATAGTTGAAGAGGTTGAAAGTCCATCTTCTCCTCGTTAAAATATCCAAAATTTGAGCCAATGCAACAAATTTAGTATCGGAGTTGGGGCAGCTAATCTTGTTTAATGAATAAAAAACCTAAAACAAAATCAAACCAATAATAAAATTCATCCTATTTGTTTTTATATATTTAAGAACACAAAATATATGATGGGTTTGTGTTGGGTGACTCAATTGTTCTGTAGTTTTTCAGTAGACAATACTAACCTAATGGGTTTGTGTTGGATGACTCAAGTCTAATTTGGTTTTTTCTAATTCTATTTTTGCAGAGTATAAAACTTTATTCCAAAAGTGTAGACTTATTTTTATGAAGTTCAAAAAGAAAAGTTCCGACTTATTACCAATCTATGAAATGCTTACAAAGATTGAATTATGATTTAGTATGACTTAATTATCACTATATATAGATCCTAGAGTTTCAATAATTAACAACAAGCATAATGGTATTTGGTGACACACAAATATATATATATATATATATATATATATATATATATATATATATATATATAAATATATTTATTAAAAATAAAGTGAAATTTATCAGAAAAGATGAGAGAATAACAATTGATAAAATAAAGAAAAAAAGAAGCATAAATAAACGGTTTTATAAAAAGTTTGTAAAACTAATAGTTAATTTTCAAAAATTTAATAATAATTATATTTTAAAGGGTAAAATTGATATTTTGAAATGTGGACACAAAAGAGAGAATTCTCTTTATATATTGTTTTTTATATATACACAACGCCTGTGTGTTCGCTTTTTTATGTATCTATATGTATAATATTAAGAATAATCAATGACAATTTATTATGGGTATGTAGATTGGTTGAAAAAGAAAGCAGTAAATTACTAATTTGTAAGATTGTGTATCAACTAATATTTAATACATTTGATCAAGATTTGGGGTTAATGAGCTAACACATGCGCTAACAGGCATGTGTGTATGCATCTTTTAAATATGTATGATATTATATTAGTAGATGATAATATTGTAATGTTATTAAGTTAATATATAAAATAAAATTATATTTATTAAAAATAAAGTGAAATATACCAGAACAAATGAAATAATGACCATTGATAAATAAAGAAAAAAAGAAGAAGCAAAGATAGCCGATTTTATAAAAAACTTGTAAAAGTAACGGTATATTTTTTAAAATTTAATAAATTATTATATTTAAAGGGTAAATTTGATATTTTGAAATGTGGACACAAAAAGGGAAATCCCCTTTATATATTGTTATATATATATATA
>Ga0214544_1002855_pt1 | contig 36044 bp, 11 predicted proteins | sample CNSS3metaG_FD_160074 | JGI IMG/M metagenome (GOLD analysis project Ga0214544, IMG submission 160074) | Root nodule microbial communities from cowpea collected in UCLA plant growth center, Los Angeles, California, USA - CNSS3 | ecosystem: Host-associated > Plants > Roots > Nodule | place: USA...
TCATGAAAACCAAGAATTCAAGACAATAAAAAACAAATCTCTAAAGTTCTTAGAGTTACATATAATGAATTTAAAAATTCATCTGAACGCGATCCGGGAAAAACAGCCTCAAATTTGACAATACCACCAAATCAAATTGATGAGGTACGAAGGACTTATCTAAAATGGTATTCATGTTTTGGTATCATGATATAATAGCGAATGATAGTAATATTTTTTTGAATTCTACTATTACGTGTGTTTGTTTTAAGCAGAGGAAATAAAGAGAAAAGATAAATAGCTTGTTTTTCTAACTAAAAACAAATTATATATAATAAATCTAATTTGACACCCCTGCATTTTTTGCTCAAGTTCCGCCACTGACTATATATATAATATTTAATTGCTATATTATGTAAAAAAAATTGGTTAGCCCTTATTTAATATGTTACAGAATATTAGTCATCGTAAGTTTAAATTTAACTAACTAGTTATCAACGTTTCAAATTGAATAAAATAATTATAAAATTCCTCAAACGCCCCTAACATGAGTTTATTAGTTTCATTTGTGCATTGTGTATGATTTATAAGTTATATTGTCCTTTTGTGTTTAGTTCTCTTTGGCAAGCAAAATTTGCTGGTTTAGGTCATTGAAGTTGCCATTGGAGTTTTAGTGATGTTAAGAATCTTAGTTCAGTCAATAAATAATAAAGAAAAAACATTAGTTCAGTAATGCATTTATATTGAGTGGATTAATTTTGTAAAATGCTTGACCAAGAGAGAAAGGCAATTCATTTCAATGAAAGCATGTACTCATTAATATTTGCAGGTGTTGCCATCCTTTCATCTACAGCATTTAAAATTGGGAAAGTTTTTTTTTTCTTTTCTGTTGCATGAAAAAAAAAAAACTGTTTATAAAATCATTTATACGTCTGAGACATATAAACTGAAATTCAATAATAAAAACTCTAAAATGTTGTTTGCATAATTTATGATTATTTTTCAACAAAACTCTCTTTTAACTTCGGACATGCATTTTTTTCTTTCATAAAAGTTGATATGCTTTTAGGTTCAATCACTTTTAATAAATGCATTTAAAAAATAATTTTGATTATAATTTACAATAACAATCAATCATTAAAATACCATAACTTTTACAGAAATATAATCCCAGTTACTTTCTTTTTCTGATTTTCTGTACACATTCCATAACATTATAATTTACCTACTCAATCAAAAGAAAATTCCAACTTTGCAAATCAGTTAAGTTGGAGAAAATGTGCTTCAGCAAATTAGTTAGCAACTGCTGAATGACATGAAATTTCAATATTCAACCACGCCAAACTTTCATACTCTACACTTCAACAGGCCAAAGTAATGAAAGGAGGTGAATGAAATTTACCAAGTGTAAAATCAGAAAGCTGACTCTACAGGGCCTTAGAAACACTTTAAAGATATGACTCATATTCAGACAATAAAATTTTTCTACTCATACTCATACAATACTCTTTTTTCTATTTCTCTCCTATTAGCAAACAAATTTCTAACAATAGAAACTCAGAATACGAGAACTTTCTCTTTTAACATACTTGAAGTTGTTAGGTACATTCAGTACAACATGCTCCGTCTTTGAAATGGCCTTCGCAAATCCTGTGCTTTTTTTTTCTGGTACACCATTTATAGCAACTGCAAAACTTAACTAGAACAATGTCTAAGAGAACAAAGTGAGGGAAAATTAAAAGCAAGGCACCCATTTAAATTATTATCCATCATTCATTTACATGACATTAGGAAACAACCATCAGATGGTAGGAAAAAAAGGTTGGAATTGGAAAGGTTGACACATGATAGTTACAGGAGAGATTTATTACAACTATAAACAAAATGGTATAGATAAAGTAAACAGTAAGAATACAATGCTATTGTGCTAACTAGCAAATCTATCATCAGCTTTAAAGCTTGACTTTGTTAGTTATTTGACCTCTAAAAGAGAGAAGCTCTCAGTCTTTGTGAGCATACACTTTAAATAGACAAAATTAGATGAGCATTTGAATAAAGTACATTTTCAACATCAAAATGATATATAAATGGCTTAGACTCATCATCCATGTGAGCAGTGAGATATAAAAGGCATTTATTAACCAATTCTAGATGCACGTGTGAATTGTCTTCGACAAAAAAAGGCAGGATCTTTTGGTTAATCTCAATCCAACTACACCCTGGATTCTTCTTTAACCCAAGCTCCTTCATCTTTGATCTCACCTTCCGTACCTCATCCCATTTATGTGCAGAAGCATACATATTTGATAAGAGAATGTAGGTTGATGAATCATCAGGATCCTTATCGATAAGAATTCTAGCAATTTCAACTCCTAGATCAATATTTCTGTGCAAACGGCATGCAGAAAATAACGTGCTTAGCAACCCAACATCATCCCTGATTTCAGGGTTTCTATGTAGAATCTCGTATGCTTCATGCAATCTTCCAGCACGTCCAAGAAGATCAATCAAGCATGAATAATGTTCAACTCCAGGTTTAATGCCATAAACATTCATCATTTGATTGAAGTAATGGCATCCCTCATCAACCAACCCAGCATGGCCACAAGCAGATAATATAGCAAGAAAAGAAACCCTATCAGGTTTTACATTGGATTGCAGCATTTCAGTAAAAAGCTCCAAAGCTTCATACGCCTGGCCATGGGAGCCATAAGCAGTAATCATTGAAGTCCAGAGCACCAGATCTCTTTTTGGCAAACATTTGAAAAGACTGAATGCTTCGTCTACTGCGCCACACTTTGCATACATATCCAGGAGAGCTCCCATAACCACTTCATTGTTATCCAATTTTTTCTCCATGATCAGATTATGAATCTCTTTACCTTTGTCTAGTGCTGCTAGTTGAGAACAAGCTGCTAAAACACTGGTACAAGTAATAGCATCTGGCTCAACGTAAGATTTTCTCATTTCACTAAACAAGACAAGTGCTTCAAAAAGTTTCCCTTCAGTCACATATCCAGAGATCATGACATTCCAATAAACTGCCTTGGACTTTGGTATTGATTTAAAGATGTTTTCGGCTAACCCTACCCTTCCACATTTGAAGTATAGATCCATGAGTGAACTACTAATAAAAATATCAGGTTGTATTCTGTTTCGTATTATATATCCATGTACAAACTTTCCCTCTAGTAGTCGAGCAGATCGTGAACAAACCATTATTAAACTACATAAAGTAGTCAAAGTTGGCTTGACTCCTTCGTTGTACATCCTCTTTAAAAGGCGAATGCATGATATGCTGTCACCTCTCAAACCATATCCACTAATCAAGGAATTCCAGGCAACAACAGTCTTTTTAGGCATCTGCTCAAAAACCTCTAAAGCCTTTTCTAAGTCTCCACATCTTCCATACATGTCAACAAGAGAAGAGCCAATGAAACTGTCCAGCAGAGACCCACTATTTATCAACTCCTTGTGAATTTCCATTCCCCTGTTCAAATCCAAAAGTCTGGCACATGAGGAAATAGCAGTTGTGAATGTAACTGAATCAGGTTCAAATCCAAATTTCCTCATCAGGCTAAAATACCGTAGAGCCTCTTTAAAGTTTCCACTTTGGTAATAACAAGAAATTACTGTATTCCAGCATGCTACATCCTTTCCAGGCATTTCATTAAACAGCCATATGGCTTTCTCAAATGCGTTGCATTTTGCATACATACCCACAAGAGAGCTTCCAACAACCACGTCCATCATTAAACCAGTTTTTATCAGGCATGTATGGATCATTTTTCCTAACAGTAACCTACACAACCCCCCACAAGCCTTAATAACACTAGGGTAAGTATAACTATCAGGTTTCAGGTAAGGGTAATGTAACAGTTTCTCAAAAAGATCTAGGGCTTCCACATACATGTAATTCTTAGTGTAACCAGCCATCAGGCCATTCCACAAGGATATCTCACATGAATTTTTCATGGTATCAAGAACACATCTTGCATGATCATACAAATGGCAAGAAAGATATAGGTTAATCAAGTTCTTGCATAAATATATATCATTTTGCAATCCCAATGTTACAACTTTTTGATGAATGAGCTTGCCTTGCTTCAATGACTTCGAATTCTTACAAGCTATCAAAAGGGGTAGTAGTTTCCTAGTGTCCATTCAGCAATCACCAAGAGAGACACTACACAAAAACCATTATCATCAATTTAAAGCATGGCAACACAACAGATAATAACAACTGCACAAATACAAAAGGGTGGCAGAATCAACAGTGGAGAGCACACCAGCTTATAAATAGACGAAGACACGAAAGATGAGGTGGAATATAGGCAAAGTCATGAAGGTACAAAAACTGCTAAAAGCTTGAACTTTTGACCAAAGTCATTTTCATTCATTGTAACTGAAAAATAGTTCAGCCCACTTCTCTAAATTTGGGATTCAGTTAGAAATATACAACAAGTTGCTGAATTGGAGATTTAAAGAACAAGTTGTGAAAGCAAGATTGTGAAATGCTGAATGTGGTTTTTGCTGCAATTTTCCCTTCATTGGTGCTTTAAATGTGTTATTATAACAATTCTATCCATTGGCATCAACATTGGTTCAGAGCACCAAAATTATTTTTGTCAACCCCAAAAGAACAAAAATCAAGTAACTGATTATATGTGAGGAAAGGAAACAGGAAACGGAGGACCAACCTTGACAGCGGCCATTTATGGCCTCACAGTGGTGGCTGGTGACTGCTGCAGTGGCTGGACACGTCGGTGCATTAAGAACGGGGTGGGCGTGAGAGGGAGGAGGCGCTGTGGAGGCGCCCAAAAGGTTACAGAAATAACAGATTGTAGAAAGAAAAATAAAATTTTAAAGAGAAAAAAAAATTAAGTTTTTTATGTTCATCATCAAATAGAAAAATAAAAAAGAATTAAAAAGATAGAAGTTCAGTTATATTGTGTTTACTTTTGTTCACACAATGTACATATAACAAAAACAAATTTTTGTAAAATTAATTAAACTTATATACTATATTTTTAATTAAAATAATAGTAATTACAATAAATGAATAATAAAAAATCATTAAAAAATTATATATAAATATACTTATACGTATATATTAATTCAAATTATCATTAAATATTTTTTGGGAGTAAATTTGATTATAAATGCAATGGGTTCAAAATAAATAAATAATTTATATGAAAAAACATTACATAATAATAATTATAAATAATTCAACATTTATTAATAATAAATAATTTAACTCTTTAAATAAATTCAATAATTAAAAATTGTATTTGTGTGTGTTTATGTTATAATTATTTTTTATTTTACGAGTAATATAGTATTTTTTGAAAAATATTGTTTATTTTTGTAGAATGAACTTTTGAAATTTAAAGTTAATAACATTTTAAATTATTTAATAATAACAAAATTATTTGACAAGAAAATTAAAAACTAATTTATAATTTAAATTAATTATTTAAGTTAATGTTGTAAATTGATTATTCAACTCTTCAATAACTATTTGTACACAGACATTCTGGCGCCTGTGTATTCGTATTTTTTAATTTTCAAGAAAGTTAAGATCAACAACAAATATATAATTTTTAAAATAGTTGTTAAATATAAAATTATAAAAAAATAAGATATGTAAAAAAAAAATTAAATGATGATTTAAGACAAAAGAGATTTGTAGAAAAATGATTAAAAGTAAATTATTTATAAAATAAATAATTTTTAAAATAAGTAAAGGTAAAACGGGTATTATGAAATGTGGATACAAAAAGAAGAATTTCCTTTATTATTATAGATAGATAGATAGATATAGATATAGATAGATAGATATAGATAAATATAGATATAGATAGATAGAATATAGAATAGATAGATAGATAAGTGGTTTTATATATAAAATTAAATTTATAAAAGAATAAAAATATCATAATTATTTTATGTACTGTTCAATCTTATTATATAATCTATTTTCTTAACTAACACTTCCTCAGCAAAAAATATTTATGTTTTAAAAAAGTATATCTAGGACCCTTCTAATCTTACAAAGATTTTTTGTATTAATTCAATTAAATCAGTGTGAAAATATATTTCTTTATTCAAATTTGTTATTATTATTATTCTATTAGTCTAAATCACATTATTTTAATTCATTTACTCTCCAAAGTCTCCCTCTAAAAACTAACAAAACAAATTATAGAAGACTTCCTTCGGATTTATCATATTTATTCCATGGACTCTGGGCTTGCTGCTTCTCTGGCAAGTGTAACCGCTGACACCCTGATGTAAACCCAACCCTAGAAAATAATATTCCCTGTTGCTTGACGCAGACCACCACCCTTGTTACGCGGCCACGCCTCCTCCCACCTCACGGCGGCGTTACCGTGCAGTAACTACTTACCTCACCACCGCCACCAGTTCAGGTTGCCGCCACTGCCTCCGGGAGACGCAGCCGCAACTACCTCCGCGACAGGTTGAGGTCGGTCTTACATCTCCTTTTCTCACATACAATTAGTGACTTATATTTTTTTATTTGTTTTTGTGTTGTTTGGTAGTTCTCTAAGCTGGCTCTTACTTCCTCTGCTGAATAGTGTGCGTGCATTGAGTGTGATCATTCTTTCTGCTATTGTCTCTGTTTCACGCACCCTCTTCTTTTTGTGTGCATTAGGGTTTTTGATATGACAAACACAGATGAGGCCGAGGCCGAGGCCGAGCCGTCTTGCCAAATTGCCATTACCGAATCCTTCATCGACGAACACTCCGAAGTTCTATGGGAAAAGTATTTGAAAATTCTGAAAGAATTTATAGCCTCCAACGATGAAGGTCAACTATGTTTTTATTTTATTTAATTTCTTTCAATCTCGTATTTACTCCATCACTTGACTCACGTTTATAAGAAATTTAGTTAGTATCAATCTTAGTTTTAAGGATGTTGTCCTATATTCTTTTGGAGGACCTTAAATAGCTTGCATTTTTCTGTGTGTGTTGTACCATTATTCTCAAGGATGACTTTATTGCTTGCGTTGTATATATTTTTGTGTGAACACACACGGGCATTGCTTTACTATTGGTAGTTTTGTGCGTGTGTTTGACTTATGTGTGTGTGTTTATATGGAATGTGCGCGTCCGCATGTATTACATTATTTTTGTTAGTTGTGTGGTGAGTTTGTAGTACTATCCTTTTCAAGGGTTATAAGATTGGTTACACTGTATGTATTTTATCTGAGAGCAGTGTTTGTACAATGATTTGTCTATTTTGCATATATGGATTATATTTATAATATAATGTATATATATATATATATATATATATATATATATATATATTATGTATTTTATGTTGTATGTTGTCATTTACAGTCAGCTTTTCTATGCAGTTTACACATTTCATGGTAACTTGTCTGGTGAAGAGCGCAAGGCAGTGAATCAGTTATGCCACCTCATGGAGTTAGGTGTAAGATTCTGTGGGTGAGTACTAAATGCAGCTCATGAAATTTCGTTTCTTGTTATGTATGAATTATTTATACTATCAGGTCTGGATTTAATGCATTTTCTTCTGTTTTACGTTTTTGCTATTTCTTACTTTGAGTCTTTGTTTGGGTAGGACTGCAGGTGAGCAGAAAGTAATTGCTTTCAAAGTGAATAACGAAGCCTCAAATCATGTATTGGGACATGGCTTTTTTGGATTTCCTTTCTTTATTATATTTTTGTTGTATTTATATATAGTTTTTTTATTGTCCCTGAGGCTCTGCATCCGTCTTGTTTAGATTCAGGCCGTCCTGTCCAGGAAAAGGAAGAACAGAGAGGACCCAAGCTTGTGTGGTGAGAATGCAGAGTTTGGTGAATTGAATAAAATCTGGATTTCCCAAACATTAGAAAAATTTGCAGCTTCAAATGATGAAGGTGAGAATAATGTCGAATCCCCTTGAATTGTTTTTGTGTCGGTTTTCTGTCTCATAAAGCAAATCTGATTATGTGATTTGTGCTTTTCTTCTGGAGAGGTAGTTTTGTAGTTAGCTGATTTTTTTTTTTCAAAACTGTTTTCTTTGAGTAGGTTTACATTAATGAGCTGAAAAATTGTTTCTGGCTAAATTTACATTGATGATTTGTTTGAATTTAATATGTCTATGATTTTTGAGATTCAGATGATAAGACTTAGAGGGAGTGGGAAATGAAATGATAATTGGGTTACAAAATAAGATAACTGTTAATGATCTTTTGAAAAAAAATATGTTCTTGTTTGTTATCATTTAGAACTTATTCCTAGGATTATGTAACTATAGAACACAAATGTCCCAACAAATATAATTTTCATTTTGCTCATACTGTCTCCCTCCCACTACCCACCCACTTTAAGAACTCACTACGAATTTCGGTAAGGCTTCAGTCATTGTCATGGGAAGAAATTATAGTTGTCTCTCTCATCAGTGGGAGTGAAGTGGTATAAACATCATTGAAAACATACACATATGCTTGGGAATAAATTTAGATTGGAATTTTTTTCCAGAATACAACAAGCCTAGGAACTAGGAATGTTGTAATGGCCATCTCAGTGATCTTGGGAATGTAAACCTAAACTATGAAACAAATGACCTCTAAGAAGTGAAATATGCCCTAAAAGTGAAGAGCAAAAAGAACAATTGAGGACAAAGCTTTAAAATAAGAATTTTTAGACCATTGTGATTTTGAACAAGGTAAACGCCTCTTGAAGTTCTAGAATCTGCTATTTAAAATGCAATTCTCTTCTTTCTGAGGTAGTGCGGTTTGTTTGTTTGCATATGTAGTATACAAATTTTTTCCTCGTAAAATTGAAATAGAAATACTTAGTCAATGATTTATGTTAAAAAGCGGACTTTAAACTTAACACAACCTTACAAAACTTACTTGTAAGGTGAGGTTTTGTATCCACTTATATATTGCGAATTAGCCTTATCTCTAGTTGATGTGAGATTTCCAACACACCTCTCCCATGCTGAGGCATATACATCTCATGCGTGGGATGGAATATTAATGGGTGGTCTGATAGTGGTCTAATAACGAGTGGAACAATAGATTCCAAAAACATCAAATTCATTAGGATAAGCTCTAATTCATGACTCTGATACCGTGTTAAGAAGTGAAATTTAAGCCTAACTCAACCTTCATTAGTTTCAACTTTCATTATGTTGGAATAATTATTAGGTCTACTTATATTAGTGTAGTTAGTAGGCCTAAAGTAGGGAGTTGTGTGTTAGGTTTTCTCTAATCATTGTTCCTAGTTTTGTAGCTAGCAATCAGGATAGTCTCTTGACCTTCCATCTCTGTATTGTATCAACTCTTAATCAATATAAATAGCAGAACATGAGAAGGGTCCTTTAAGTCCTGTAAACATATTTTTCTCTGTTTTAATCTTAAGTCGTTAGATGTACTTAACGAATTTCATATGATTCTAACAATATTACATGCATTACTAAGGGATGTTGCTATGGGATTTTCTCCTTTTGTTTTGGAAGAAGTTGGACAAACCTTCATATATGGGGTTTCGGTTAAGGGGCATTGAAGATTTTTCTATGATGATGTGGCTTGAAGCTCAAATCCATAACAATAAAACTTTGGTACTAGTTATATAAACAAGGTGTTTGGTTGCAAGGAATTTTGGACAAGTATAAGTGGATAAATATTTAGTAGGTATTGTTGCCCTTCCCTGTGGGAAGAAGATTGTTGGTTGTTAGTGGATCTATGCTGTTAAAGTTGGGCTTATTGGAGAAGTTGATCTATTTAAAACTTGGTTTGTGGCCAAGGGATGTATTGAGATTTTTGGCCTTGACTACAGTTATACTTTTTCACCTTTGGCAAAGATTAGCACAGTTTGATTCTAACTTACTATCGCTGCTGTTCATTGTTAGCCATTTCACTATCCTAGTAGGGGGAGTATGGTCTAGTTTGTAAATTATGTTTGTCTATCTGACTCAAGTAACCATCTAGAGCTTGGTTTGGTGAATTTAGTCATCATTCAGTTTTTTGGATTGAAATGAAGTGAGGCTGATCATTTAGTTTTTTGTTGTCAAACTTCCTTTGTGAAGTGTGTTTGTCTAATGCTCTATGTTGTTGATTTGGATAAAATGTTTTTTTGTCTACTTTATAGGACTCATGGACATTTAAAATGATTTGGACTTTTTTGTTTTGCAGTGTACACTTTTGAAAATAAATTGACTGGTCAAGAAGATGATTTAGTGTATAACTTTTGCAGGGAAAGAGGTTTTATATATACTCTTTCTCGGTGAGTGCTAAATGAAGTTGTGCATCATAGAATTAATTTCTATTACTTTCTCTGATTCATGTATGAATGAAATTAGTTTAAAATAAAGGTGTTTTATTTGGTTTCAAAATTTTTCTTCTCATTTTTGTGTAGGAATGGGATTAAACGGAGAGTATGCGTTCGTAAGACCGGAGAGGAAGTTGACAGTACTACCTTGGTAGAGAATCTTCCTTATGTGACTTGTTCAGATGAATCAGATCAGGTATTGGGAAACAGCTCTTCAGTTTTAAGACTTCAATTATCACTTTTACTTGATAGATTGTGTGAGAAAATACTTCTGCCCTGTTTTTGATTCAGATTGACAAGCTTAAACAATCTGAAAAGGAAGTGGAGCCAGAGCCAGAGTCAGCTCAACATCAGAATTTCATTGTTATTGTTCCTAAAAGGGTTCGGATTTCCAAGATATTGAAAGATTTTTTAGCTTCAGAAGATGAAGGTTTGATTCATTTACAATGCCCATGTTTGTTTGTTTATATTTTTCGGTGCTATTGTTATTATTTTATGAAGGGATATGACATGTGCTTCATTTTTATTTTTAAGAAAAACAGACTTTCTGGTTCATCAGTCTTTAACTAAACATTTCCTGTTAATGTGGTATTTTGTATGGATTTGGTATGTAATTATTTTGGGTGGTTGGAACTTTTTGTATTTCTTTGGCTAGCTTTTGAAACCTCTTTGAGACTGAAAATCTTTAACAGATGCTATGTTTTACTGCAGTCTACAATTTTGAAGATGAATTGTCCACTAGTGATCGTGATCTTGTGAGGCATTTCTCCCGAAAAATGGGGCTTAGTTGTAACATTTCTGGGTGAGTTCTCCATGCAGCACTAGTACATTACCATTTTAAATCTGTAAGAATTATAGTGTCATGCCTGGATTTGAACTGTTGCATTTCATTTGTTTTCTTTTAGTTTTACATATTATTTTCTTGATATTAAATCGGCATTTTGTATTGGAATGGAATTAGAAAGAAAACATCTGTTCACAAAACCAAAAAGGAGGTTGCTACCACCAGGGTGTCGGGTTGTCATCCTCACATCACATTTCCTGAACAGTCAACTCCGGTACTGGGACATTTGGTGCTCAGACTCTGAGTATTTGTGTTTAGACCTATTTCATCTATGTCCACTTCATTTTGATTAATGTGGTTAGGCCGGTGTATATGCAGAATAGAAAGGAGACAGTGGCATCACGACAACAAAATCCCATTATTGATGAATCAACAAGGATTCAGATTTACCAAACATCAGAAAAATTTTCAGCATCAAAAGGTGAAGGTTTCACATAAAAATATTGTATGGGCAACATTTGTTTTCTTAGAAAAGCAGTTAGTATGTTTCAGTGGTCTTTTTCTGAACATGCTTGGTGAATTAAGCATGCATTTTTGTTTACTGTTAAATTTGAATCTTTCTCGCTTGTTCTCTTGTGAAATATTTAAAGGATAATTATATAGCTGATGATAGGATTCCAAGGTATCAAACAAGAGAAATAGCTAACCTGGTACTGATATGTATATCAATTATCAGAATAAAATTCCTCTATGTAAGGCAATTAGAGAAATCAAACAAGGAAACACTAAATGTCTATGGATAGACGAAATCTTCCTTAGAATATGGCGGTAATAAGTAAGTAAAAACATCTAGATGATGAGAAAAGCCATCCTCTACTCAAAATTACCACCTAAAATCCCAGAATAATTACCCCCTTCTATTGGGTACCCCCTTTATATACCCATTTCCTCTCTCTTCCTTTTGGCCCCACTGCATGATCACCCACCCCACTTTTTGTGCAAATGTGGCTTTTAGGCCTATTGTACTTGTTATGCCGATTGTACTTGTTATGCATTCACAGAAGATTAACTTTGTCTGCAGTAAACAATTTTGAAGCCAACTTGTCTTCTGAAAAATGTGTTGCAGTGCATCAACTATCCCAAGAAAATTCGGGGTAATTTCTAACTGCACTCATAAAACTGCATGTGAAATTTCCTTTTTAATCATGTAAGAAATTAGATTTTTAGATTTTTACTAATGCATGTGTAGGAGTGGGATGAGGCAGAAAGCATCTGTGCACGAAACTGAAAAGAATATTCACACCACTGCTAAGTTAGAGAATCTTCCTTGTTTCACATTTTCTGGACAGTCAAAGCGTGTATTAGCAAATTTACTTAAGCAATATCCGCCTGGTGATGAGGAACTCTGGCGAGCCATGATTGAAGCATATGGTGATACTACCGATAGAACAGAAGAAAAGGAAGATGATGTTTTCAGGAGGCCTTGTATGAGCAAAGTTGAAATTACTAAGAGATTGGAGATTCCTTCTAAAGGAACGAAGGATTCCTTTAAATTGAAACTGGTTAATTTTTTTTTCCTGTCTTTGCATTTGTTTTCAATCATATTATTTGCCATCCTATGTAGGCTTTACATGCCATCATAATGAATGAGTAATCTACTTTATCTTCACGTAGATCAACGAAAAGAGATCTAAGCTTCCAATCACATTCTTCAAGGACATCATTACATCAGCTGTAGAATCTCACCAGGTTAATTTAATGCTTTGATGTAATAATATTTTTGAACATGCAACTTCTTGTCAGCATATCACAACACAAGTCTCATGCTTGCATGTTTTTGGTCTTTCTATCTTTTTTAACATTTTTTAAAGCAGGTAGTTATCATATGTGGTGAGACCGGTTGTGGAAAGACTACTCAGGTATTTGCCTTGTCCTTATTATGCTCTGAATGTATACAGCTACATTTATAGAAGTTTGTGAATGATTCTATATATAATGCTTTTGGTTTTCATTTTTTATTTTATATTTTTGATTGGTGCACTTCAGTTACCTTATGATATGAACTTGAGTTTCTCATATGTGTGTGTGTATATATATATATATATATATATATATATATATATATATATATATATATTATAACATGCTCTTTTAAATAAAGGAAAAAAATCTAAACAGTGGCTGGAGCCCAAGATGAAAAGACAAAAGAAAAATGTTTTTTATTGATTGGATGAGCTTGAAATGTAAGAAAGAAAAATAATGCTTGTCCTTGATGTTTTCCTTTCTTTCAAACTGTTAAGTGTCACAATTTTTGTGTTGTACTAAGGATTTGCTATTTTAAAGTAATGTTGTCAAACTCAAGGATCATAATGATTGAATCGTGCAATGGAATGTTTGAGGGGGTCAATTGGTTTGATTAATAAAAATTAATACTTTAAAATTTTTTCCAAAATTTAACGTTCATTTGAAAATCTTTCCTATAATATAATCAGCAGATAATTAAAGAGAGTAGGGAAAGAGAAAAATGGCATAGGATATCTATACCGGTTCGGATCGAAAGACCTACGTCCTGATGTTAATCTCTCAAAAAGAGGGATTAACTCAATCGCTAAAATAAACTGAAATGTATGTCTGTGTGTGTATGTGTGTGTGTATATATATATATATATATATATTTTTAAAAGAGAGAGAGAGAGAGAGGATAAAGGATATCAATTCAAGATTGTATTATTAATGTATATGTATATACATATATATATATATATATATATATACACACACACACACACACACATATATATATATATATATATATATATATATATATATATATATATATATTTAAAAGAGAGAGAGAGAGTATAAATGATATTTCAATAAACTTTGTATGCTGTGTAAAATATTTTTCTTTTTGAAATGAACCACTTAACTTATAATGAAATATGATTCAGGTCCCCCAATATATATTGGATCACATGTGGGGTAAGGGTGAGGTCTGCAAAATAGTTTCCACTCAGCTGCAATCTTTGTCAGCAATTTCAGGTGTGTAAATTTTGCTGCACCCATAATTTTCCTGTTTCCCTGTTTTATTTATACATTATAATATGTCCTGTGTTTGTCTCTCTAGTTTCTAAGAGAATCTCCAGTGAGAGAGGAGAGGTTATTGGAAACAATGTTGGATACAAGGTACTTCTATTTATTTTATCTTTTTAGTACTAGTAAAGGGTTTACTGTTCTGTTTTGGATTTGAGTTTTTGTTGGACATTGTAATTATTGGGCCAGTGTTTTTGAGCTCATATGATGCACACACATAATTTTTTATTGAATCTTTTCGATGAAGTGTATGTGTATTGAGAGTTTGTCATTTATAAATTAAAGAAGTATAACCTTTCTCTACACATACCTGATTGTTTTATGGTTGTCATAGACTGTAACTGTGATTTACAGGTTAAACTTGATTCCTTGTTTTGAAAAAAGTTTGCTTTCTAATCTAACCTTTAGGAAAAAATTATTCTACATTTTGGAATGAATTTTGAATAGAACAGGTATTTCTAAATGCAGTTAATTTAAGTGTTTGGGAAAAATTCACCCGTATGAGCATTATTGAATTGAGGAACAAACTTAAAAGTTTGCTCTATGCAAATCTCCTTGTGTAGCTTGCTGTGAAGAAAGATACTATTTATGTCTACCTGATGCAAGTTCCAGTGGCTAATGTCAGCCATCACAAGGAATAGATAGAAGTAGTGGTTTTGGCCATATGGGATAAGGAATTGCCATAATCAAGGTATTTGAGTGTATTCCTTAGCCACCAATATGGCTTTTAAACAATGAACTTCATCTTTGGACCGAACTTTAATGGCATAAACTCATCTGCAACCAATTGCTTTCTTGCCAGAAGGAAGAAGAATAATCTCTAATGTATGTATCATTATGCTCTAGAGCTTTCATTTCAACGATCATGGCTTGTTGCCATCTAGGATGATGATTTGCTTTGTGAAAACCTTTTGGAGTATAGAGAAACAAAGGGGAAATATGAAGGTATACCATAATAAAGTTGTATAATGATGATAGTTTCAAGTAGAAGAAATGCTATTATGAAATGAATTATCATTGTTAGGCTTTGTAGTAAAAGTGTTTGAAGGTCATGCCATGTAACAATTAAAATACTCGGGGATCAATTCCTTGTGCTCAATGTCTATATGTAACTAGAATAGATGAAACAACTTTAGTTGGACCATTTGTCGGAGAATGAGGTTGATTTTCTTGAGGGGATAACTGCAAGAAAAAATGGCAACATCAATGGACACATACATAGCACCTTTTGATATTTGAAGAGTAACATTTATATCCTTTGAGGATGGGATTATCCTTGGAAAATGCATTTAATTGCTCAACAATACAACATAATTACACATGGAGAAACATCGAAAACAAAACATTTACAACCTAACACTTCCAATTTTGAGACTTGCAACCAAAAGGTTCAACATCAGCAAATTTGGGGTCAAAACTTCATGGTATGATTCAAATGATTGTTTGTGATAATATTATAGACCCTGAAATTTATATTGTTGGCTTTGGGTAATTCATCATTGTTTTTTTGTGTAGGTACCAAAATGCCGTTTCTTTTTATGTTGAGAGAATAAAGAAAAGTATCAAGTATAGGGAACTCTTGTTTGATTTAACCTTGTTTTGAAACCATATATTCAGTACTTTTAAAATCTAATGTAATTTAACATAAGCCCAGTAGTAATCTGTTGTCCCTTTTCCTTTATTTCTTTTTGGGGTGCCAATAATAATTTCTTTTACAGACTGTGTTCCAAGAGGCTTTTTGTTGAGAAATCCAGTACCCAATGTTAGAACTTATTACCTTCTTTCTTAGTACTGATTCTGATATTTTAAACTACTGTCCAGGTACAGTTTGAAAGTGAAGGTGGAAGCCACTCATCAATTGTGCTGTGTACTCCTGGAGTTCTATTGAAGGCTTTGGCTTCTACAGGTTCCCATTTTTCGGAGAGACAGCATGTGAAGGGTGACGTTTCTAGTATTACTCACATAATTATGGTAATTTATCGATTTTACCTTTATTATTATTTGTTAGAGCTCCAAAACGGTGCTTAATCTTCAAAAGATAGTTAAAGTTTATGCTTCTGTTCTATGCTAAACCCAAAATAATTATAAACATAGTTAGGCCTTTAAAGTAATAGGAACCTAAAAAACTTGTGATGCGAAGTTCAATTGTCTTCATTTATCCTGTCTTCATTAGTCATGCATAAATTGAGCATATGCCGAGTCTTCTTTTTTAGCATTAAATTGGTATGTTATTTGACCTTCATTTGCTGTACAGGATGAGATTGACGAAAGGGACAGCTACTCAGACCTCATGTTGGCAATCCTCAGGTGAAAGGGCCTTATTATCATATAACTTTGTAGTATTTTTCCATTAAATATCAAAGTATAATTCCTGCAGCATATTAGGCTGTAGCTGTTCATATTATGTGGAGATCCTAGCTGGCAATCAATTAAATTTTATGCTGTTCACGGATGCTGATACTTTCTTCTACTGCATTTCATTGAAAATCTCCTTTCCTTACTAATTTTGTTTAAATTTTCACTTTGTGCTTAATTTCTGAGTTATTGCAAAATTCTATTAATTTTAGTTTCTGTGATCTTGTTGCCTTTCATTGTTTTGTTCATCACAAGTTATTCTTAGCATTTTCACTTTGTATCCTTTAATCTAATAAAATCAACTTTTTTATAAAATAATGTCAAGTTCCCTTGTCTCCCTAAATAAAATCAATGTTTGTAGGACTTGCTTATTCAACTTTTCTTTAACTAATCATTTTGTTAAAACTGAGTACAAATAACTATCAATGTCATATTAATCTTCAAATTACAGTCGTCTGGCTGTTCCTTCATCCAAGAATGATATTTGCTGTAGATAGTAATGCTATTGACACGTCTTTATGTCTGCATATGAACACATCTGCTTCTTCATACTGATCTGAAGCATGGGACACACCCTTATGCAAATCATAATCCAAACTAATTAGACTATCAAATCATGGAGATAGTCTAAAATAATTTTGCAGTTCCAACACATCGTTAATGAGGGCAGACATGGTAATTTATTTTAGAAGTTAGAAATCCATAAACCTATTGTGGAAATCCCCATTATAATTATAGAAATAAGCATATAATCATGATCAAGATTATGTATATGTATGTATTAACAGGAAAGTTTTTATATATTCCTATGTCATATCTATATATTGTTCAACTCCTATTGATGAACATATTCAAACGTTGTATAAGGGTAATAGTGTATTTAATAATGTGTAATAGTTGAGTTGAGCACTGTTGTGGCACTCTCCTTTGTACTCATACAACAATCCTTTCCCTGGAACAACGTTCTAATGGTTAATATGAAGACATTGGATGAATTCATGAAGAACTCTGATTGCAAAAGAAATGTTTGGTCTTTTAATTGTGAATTTTCCCACTAGCTTCCTATGTCTCTCTTGATCAGGAAAAATTTCACCTTGTCCATCATCAATAGGACTATAACGTATTCTCAGTATGTTTTCAGGTTCATTAAAAGTAGTCCACTTAAAATGTTCCATAAAATAATCCTTTTACTTTTTTAAGTTCATTATATTTGGAAGGTGAATACTCTCAAGAATACACAAATATTGATTATCGTTTGGATCTTCTTCTGTTTTTATGTGTCCTATATTTTTTAATCATCTGTCAGAATTTGCGCTTTAGTAAGAGTGTGAACTGGCCTGGTGGCTTTCCTTGAGAAAACAGCCTCATACTGTGGTTTTACAGGATGAGTTAGTTGGCCCTGTGATGGTCCAGATTCTGGATACTGGATAATTATCCTGTTACCTATGTCCCACAGTCTCAATATATTGTTATAGCAACCTTGATATGCTGTGTATAAATTTACAATGGCTTTTGACGTTTTTTTTTTAACTTGTATGCAGAGAGATCCTGCCTTCAAATCCCCACCTACGTCTGGTATGTTCATATATATGTATATGTATTCTGTTTCTTTTGCTACGCATATCTTTTTTTAGTTTTTATCAATCTTTGTAGCATTTATGTTCCATCTGCTTCGTATTACAGATACTGATGAGTGGTAGTTTTGATGCTACAAGATTTTCTCAATATTTTGGTGTCTGCCCAATTATCTATGTTCCAAGGCTCACGTATCCGGTGTGTGTACAGTATTCTTTTGTTAAATAACTCGTAAGTTATCACATTTGACTATAACATCCTCTTGCTTTTTTCTTAGGTAAAAAATTACTACTTGGAGGATGTACTTTCTATTGTAAAATCAGGTGGAGATAACCATGAGCTTAGTCAAGTAGAAAAGCTGTCTCTAGATGAAGCAATACATTTGGCTTGGTCTAATGATGACTGGTGCTCACTATTAGAGCTTGTGTATCGTAAAGCTAAGCCAAAGGTTTTTGATTATCAGCATTCATTAACTGGCCTCAATGCATTAATGGTGTTTGCTGGAAAAGGTAAAGTGGATGATATGTGCATGCTCTTATCATTAGGGGCTAATTGCCATTTAAAGGCCAAAGATGGAACAACTGCTTTAGAGATAGCTGAGAAAGAAAACCAGCCAGTAGCTGTTGAATTGCTGAAGAAGTACATGAATAAGGATTTTTCTGTCAAAGAAGAGAAAAATTTACTAGATAGATATCTTGCAACAGCCAACCTTAAAGATGTTGATGTTGTTCTGATAGAACAACTTTTAAGAAAAATATGTATTGATTCAAAAGATGGAAGCATCATTGTTTTCCTTCCAGGCTGGGATGAGATAGTTAGAACACGTGAAAGATTACTTTCATCCTCATTTTTCAATAAAAGATCAAAGTTTAAGGTGGTATCTCTGCATTCAATGGTTCTGGCCTCTGAGATAAATGAGGCTTTTATGCCTGCAACCCATGGTTGTCGCAAAATTGTTCTCTCTACAAATATTGCTGAAACTGCTGTCCCTCTGGATGATTTAGTTTATGTTATCGACACTGGGCTTGTCAAAGAAAAAAGTTATGATCCTTGCAAAGATTTGTTTACTCTCCAATCATCTTGGATTTCAAAAGCTAGTGCTAAGAAAAGAGAGGGATGTGCTAGTCGCTGTCATCCTGGAGCTTGTTATCATCTATATTCAAAAGTTCAAGCAGATTCTTTGTTAGATTTTCAGGATCCTGAAATTAAGAGAATGCCTATTGAGGAGCTGTGTTTGCAGGTTTTCATCTTCCTCAATTGATAAGCCAAAAGTTTGTGATTCTTATATTCCATGAGGATACAGTTTTTTTATAATCTCACGAAAATACTGAGATATAAAATAAGAAAATAAAAGCTTTTTATGTTATGTCAGAGAATTCTCCATGGTTCTGTGTTATAGGTGATTCCAATCAGCTGATTTATTTTAGCTGAAGGAGTTATATTTAGTTATTATTTATTATACTTCTGGTAGAATAAGCAGTTTATCATAACTCTGGCCATTTATATTTTATTAATTACTCTGATTCCTACTAGAATTGTTACTAGCAATTTCTAATCAACCTAAGACAGAATTCAGTTTTTCGGTGGCAAAATTATGGTATTTGAGAACTAAGAGGGAACATTTCTCCTTGAGTATCTTTCAGTGACAATCTATTATTGAATGCCCAAATATTATTCTCCTTCTCCTTACCTGTCACCCAAACATTTTGAGTACAATTTTTTTCTGTTCTCTCGATGGGTTGTGGATGGTTTCTATTAGTGCTGTTCAGGAAGGATTTGTTCAATAATCTCTTTAATAAGAACCAAGATGGTTAAGTTTTTTACTTTCTTGCTTTGCCTACATCTTTTTTGTGCTTCTTACATTTTTTATGATGTCTTTTCCTCAATTGGATTTACAGCTTCATATTACATGCAATAGAAAATATATATATATATATATATATATATATATATATATATATATATATATATATATGTGTGTGTGTGTGTGTGTGTGTGAATGAATTAGGACATAGTAACACGATTACAAAATCCCCCTCATTTTTTGTTTTTTTTTCTTCACACAGGTTAAGTTGTTTGATCCAAGCTGTAAAATAGAAGAATTTTTGAGTCAGACATTAGATCCTCCAGGTTTTGAGTCTATACGAAGTGCTGCTAGAGTTCTTCAGGAGATGGGGGCATTGACAGTTGATGAACACCTGACAGAGCTAGGGCAGAAGTTTGGCTATCTTCCTGTTCATCCATATACGAGCAGGATGCTTATTTTTTCCATATTAATGAATTGCCTCGATCCAGCTTTAATACTTGCATGTGCATCTAAGTGTAAAGATCTATTTGTGCTTCCTATTTTACCTGATGAAAAGAAGAGAGCTGTAGCTGCTAGATCTGAGCTTGCTTCGTTGTATGGGGGTTGTGGTGATCAGTTTACTATAATAGCAGCATTTCAATGCTGGGTTAATGCAAAGAAAATGGGTCTAGAATCACGGTTTTGTTCTCAGTACTTTGTTTCTGAAAGTGCTATGAGCAAGTTAGATGTGATGCGGAAGAATTTGGCTGCAGAACTATATAGGAATGGGCTTATTAATACGAGTAGAAATTATTGCTCTAATGCCTATGATCCTGGTATACTTCAAGCTGTTTTGGTAGCAGGGATGTACCCGATGGTTGGCAAATTGGTTTTTCCTTACGGAAGTGGAAAGAAGATTCTTCTTAACACTAAAAGTATCGATAGTGTTTGCTTGAATAGTCATACTTTGGATTATAGGTTATCATCACAGAAAAGTCTTGATTGCTCTTTTGTTGTATATGATGAGATTACTAGCATCGACTGGGACTTGCGCATAGGGAACTGTACTGTTGTCGGACTACTTCCATTATTTTTGCTTTCCAAAGTGATTGATGTTGATCACGCAAAGCATTGTACTGATAATATAATCACAGTAATCATAGATGGATGGCTTAATTTTGAGTCAACAGCATTCGATGCTTTTCACATGAACTACCTGAGAGAGCTATTAACGGCAACAATTATATACAAAGTATCACAGCATTTCTTTACTTAGAGATTTAGATCTTGTAAATGCCTTTTCCTTTTTTTAATCTGCCTGATGTGTTTGTTTCTTATCAGGTGACATATTCCACGGATGTTCTTCCTCCTGTTCTACAAGCCGCAGTGGATTCCCTAGCTTGCATTCTTTCTTGTCATGGGCGTTATTGCATACCACTAGTCTCAGATTGTGCTATGAAACAGACTAATACAAAAAAATTCCAAACAGAGGCTATTGAAAATCCAACAAAGAAAGCCAACATGACTCTTGAAGGATTCTGTACAGGGCTTATAAATCACAATGATTTTCCTTCTAGAGCTAGCATATACACAGGTGCAGAAAAGCCTAGGTATCCCGCAAGAAGGAACACTGAAACAGGTTCAGCTTGTTCAATCCAGTCAGCACATCTACCAAAGTATAGTTATTCGAAGGGTATAAAGTTATAAATAATTTTTTTGTGCTGTTGAAGGCATTAATATTGTGAATTTTGAAGTCTCCACATTTTTTCCGCTATTTCTTACGATATTGCTCATCATGGTTAAATTTGTAATATTTTTTTCACAATTTCTTGCGATATTGCTTACCATGGTTGAATTTGTAATTCAAGCTGTACAATTTTGGACAATTAACAGGGACTTGCTATGAAAAGATCATGGTTGGGTGGTCCTTTCCTGATGTGGGATGGATTAAAGCTAATGTAGATGGGTCTTATAGGGGTCGTAAACATCAAACTAGCTGTGCAGGAGTTTTCCGTGATCACAAAGGTTCTTGGTGTTTTGGGTTCACGTTAAATCTTGGAACATTCTGTTTCGGGTAACTCTTAAATGAAGTTAATATAAAAATTGTTTTTGGGTTTGTAGTGTAAGTTTGATTTTGATGTGTCTCTTAATTTTTGTGTCAGATCATCAGATCCAATGTGTAGTGGCTTTTGTGTGGAATCTGAACTGTGGGGTATCCTGACTGCCCTGAAGCTTGGTAAGGAGAAAAAGATTTCGAAGCTGTGGATTGAGTCTGATTCTTCTACAGCAGTGGACTGTGTTGTGCAAAAACGGGCGGAGAAAAGTGATGCTTTTACTCCTCTTGTTGAGTCCATACTTGAGTTGATGGAGGGAAATTGGACGGTTCGAATCTCTCATTGTTATCGTGAAGGAAACCGAGTGGCTGACTGGTTGTCAAAATTTGGGCATTCTAAGGAGATAGGTCTCCAAGTCTACGATGTCCCTCCCGATCCCGATGATTTGCACGAAATCTTAACTCAGGATTCTACTGGAGTCTCTAGACACCGATATGTACGTCTTAAGGCATCATGACCTAAATTACGGGTATCATTTTATACCTCTATTCATCTGCCAAATTCAATCCTTAATCTTATGTATATTTAAGAAATGTGTTTATGGGTTTGCCCTTCGCCTATGTATTTATTTTTTAATTTCATAATATTTGTGGGGGTGATATTTTCTGTTATATCAAATATTTTAACATAATGTATTTATTTATTTATTTACGCGATTGTTGTTTTTAAAGTTAAATATAATTGTATTACAATCAAATGATTTTATTAAAATTTTCATTATGTTGATTTGTTTATTGAAAGTTATTAACTACTGTTTTTATGACAATCTAATGAAAAAAATATTTTGACAGATTGCTACGTATTAATCAATAATGGTTTTTATCGTTATTCTCATTTATTTTGCTGTTTTAAAACATGCTTATAAATTTATATTATAAACTGATTAATATATACAAGCAACTCCAATTTGGTTGTTTGATTGGAATGAGTTTGAACCTTTTTCGGCATGACATTTCTTAAATTGTTGCAGTCCTTTTGCCAATCAATTACTATCTTAAGCGTCAAATTATTACTGATTTGAAAATAATAAACCTTTTATATAGAAATATGAAAACTTAAAAAAGGTAGAAGCTCTTCCATCAATTTCCAGCTACACGTGCTATCATGCGTGAAGAATGGAATGAACAAGGAAAAGTACCATTCCTAAAAATTAAAACTAGAATTTAAACTTTTTAGCACTGAAGACAAGTTAACTTGCTCATGTATAAAAACATTTTTAATTGACAAAAATTTAAGTAGTGTTTATTAAAAGTAAAAGGAACGCAAAAACATCTCCGTCGTCTTATTCTGTTTTTCGGTGGATAATTAATTGGACAAGCTCTCAATGATTTTGGGGACGTTAACTAGGCAACAAAATTCACTATTTCCGATACGTAATGCAATTGTTGAAGTTGAATTACAAATTCATGATACAACTGTATGATAAAGAAAGAGGAAAGTTCCATGTTCATTTATCTGAAAAGTACCGATGATTATCGTTATGTCAATTATTGTTCTCAACTTTGAAGTAACCATATACTATTTTCTCAACAAAAGAAAAAATATTGAGGGACTAAAGCACATAGTATATAGTATACAATTGTTTTTTCTGACCATGTAAATTCAAAATCTGTTTTATCAAGCATCTCTTGGGAATTGAAATCTAAGATGGAAAATGGAAACAAATAGTGCAGAGATCTAGAGTAGGCTAAAATATATTTTGTGAAATGAGTATGGTGTAAGCAGTTACATGAATTATACAGCCACATGACGCACAAGCTGTTGAAGTTTCGCTTATTTCTGCCAAATATACTTCGTGAAGTTTCAGATTTTCAACATCTGACTGAGAATGATGATCAATGTCTCCAGAAAACAAATGCGAACAGGAAAATGAGAGTCAATAGCATTCCTGCATATTTGATCCATTGGTCGACACGGTTTCGTCTCTCAATTAGCCTCAAAACAGAGTTAGATATCCCAACTGTATTCAGAATGTCCAATGCTTTTCTATGTGCACTCTGCGTCACAGATATATCTCCGAATGAAAAGGTATATCATAATGGATTAATAATGCTCCACTAATTAGTCTAAAAAATTATAACTATAAGACAACTGGATGTTGATGAAGGTTAATATAGAAAACAACATGAAAAGAATAAAAGCTATAGTTTTTTCAACAAGCGAATAGAGGAACAATAAAAAGCATCAAACAAACTAACTTGACTCCAATTTTCAATGAGTGAAGCACAAAAACTAAAAAAAAATCACAAGAACACAAAATGGATTCTTCCAGAGAGGTAGAAATAATGGTTCAAATTTAAAGGAAAAAGGGGACAAGGAAGTGCTATGTTTAACATCTGAATCACATAAAGTAGCATTAACGACAAAGAGACAAAAAGCATAATTATATTTAACGTAACTAATGACTTGGTGGACATTTTTAAGAGGTGAACATCGGAAACAGAAACACCACGTAAAGAACAATAAATAGAGACAGGAAGCAGATATTTTACGTAATTAAAACTAACATAACTAATGACCGCTGCTGCTGGACTGCAGCAATTTACGCAATTACAATCTAAATTTGTTTGGTAGAGAAACTACAATTAAAGCCTAAAAACAAACATAATATCTAATTTTTCACCAATAATCACAAAGACATTATTCAAGCTAAACCTAAATTGTGGAATATAAATGTTGTCACAGAAGAAATGAAATGAAATTACCTTCAAGCGTTCTCTTTGACCATGTATTGAAGAAAGGATGGCTTCCCCAATTGCGTTTGCATTTTCTAGTTCCCGGGCAGAAGCGCGAACTGAATGTACTGCTTGTGCCTCCTCATCAAAAATTCTCAGAACATGAGCAGAATCCCCATTCTAGCAATTTCAAATGAAGTTGTTATCACCAAATAATGAAGATAAAAATAAGTCATTAAACTAGAGCATGATGGAAACAACATACAGCTCGTTCCAACAGTTCTGCTCTCTCATTAGCTTCTCTCATCCGTTTCTGATGCCGTAAGTTATATTTATCTAAACTTGCTCTTAGTGATTCAGCCTCCTCAGCTATTTGTTCCACTTTTCTGAATAAGAAACATAATAACTTTAATAAAAATGCTCAACTAGAATACTGCAATTCCAGCAGCAGAACCCATTATAGCATAAATATAAGCAGAAGACAGATTATTTGGTTTTTGTATTATGATATGACAATTAGCATTTAGTTATGTGTGTAATCATTTTGCACAAAATAACTAGCCCAGATAACTGAGACAAAAAGAGAACCTGCCATTAATGTTTTGTTAGGGACTCCAAAATTCTGAAGCTACTATAGATCTTAACCAGAACCAAAGAGCATCACTCTGGCAAAGGTCAAGGATAATAACTGTGAAATAAGTTATAGTCCAAAATATTGAGATTTCAACAATTATAGGGTATGTAAAAATAGAGTGGTTTAAAGTAGGAGATAGTTTAATTATCACGGATAGGGAGAGGTCAAAACAAGCAAATATTATATATCATGTCTGTCTCATTTACTTTGAGGAAAGGAGTGCGGTGCTTAGAAATTGCAGCAATGATAAAAACAAATTTATGTAGATGTTATTGCCCATTGAGCACTGTTGGAACAGAATGGAGAAATTGAGGTAAAAGCTAAGAAACATTGCAGATACTTCACTCAAGTTCTTGTTATCTCTAACATCAGCAGATTGACAAGTCCTAATTAGTAGCATATGTCTGAATAAATTTACAGACTAATTATTTCTCTTCCGAAAACTGTACTCATCCTTGTAAATCACGAATAAATGAAACTTTTTACTTGATTCTGAGACAGCCGATACAGAATTAATAAAAGCATGCATTGATGGGGCAGCCCTTTAAAACATGATCGTAGATTCAGGCTTCATTCCACATCTGACACAAAGCAGGTCAATCTCCACCTTTCTTTTCCCATTTATCTAGTCTTGCATACGAAAAAAAAAAACACCTAAATCCATGGGAGCCCGTGAGAAAAATGCCTCCTCTATGAGATCCCGGTCCTACTGCCCAGCCCCACCTTCATTTTTTTCGAATTACAACTATTCAACTTTTTTTTTTCCTAAGCTAAGATCTATGGGGGAGGAGCTCTATGAATATTAAGCTGAGAACTTCCGTGATGAGCTGCCCTTGCTCCAACCCCGCGTGAGTGCTTTGTTGCTCCAGGTATACCTGTAGCTTTCTGGTCTTGACCAACTGCCTCGGAGCTTTTTATTTCGTAATGTCCCGTAGGCCTGTCTCGGGTGACCTAAGCAGTTGGTACTTCGATCTTTTTATCGGCCAACGACGTTTGCAACGTCTAGCTTTGAGTGCAGATTCGAGAATTTACATTTACATCAACATATATAACAAATTGCAATAACAAACAGAAATCAAACACACAGAACCATCACAACATCACTCCTACATTTCGAATCACCAACCACCTAATCCCTATCACTTTTCCATTTCATCCCAAATAACAACATTTCGCATTGAATTTTAGTTACTCTTTCGATTAATTCCAAACAAAAAATTGGCATAATTCTTCCACAATTCAAGAGGCGCAATTCTGAACTCCAATAATATGCGCAAAAATCACAGTAGCAATATCATCAGAAACAGATATGAAATTGTCAGCATTCTTCCACAATCAAATATGCAATTCCGAACTACAATAACCACCGCGCGAAACAATACACAAATCATCGAAGCAATTTCATCAAAAATGCACAATCATCATGAAAAGAATTGATTCAACTGAGATAGGAATCGAAATCGTTCACCTTTTCCAGAGATCGCGTTGAGGTTTTGCGGTTATGGATCGCCAGAGGCGCTCCATCTCCACGCAGAGGGATTGGATCTGAGTGATGTCCTTCTTCACAGCGAACGAAAGCTCCGTGTCGGCGCCGGTGCCTGCGGTGGCTGAGTACTCGAGGCGTTCGAGACGTTCAAGACCGTCACGAGATCTAAGTAGAAGTTTCTTCGCGGATTGGTGAATCTCCGACAATGTTCCTCCACCTCCTTCCATGGCGGCGACGGAGATGGAAATGGTGGTTTTCTTGAGTTTCTCCGAGAGAGCGCTCTTCAATTTCACCGGAAAACAAAGCAAAATAAACCGTTGGTGGGGATATTTTTCCCATTTCAGACATTTCAATTGAATTTATTTTGTCTTATTAGTTAAGTTACTTAATAAAAAGTAAAATAACATATTTTCTAATTTTTTTAAATAAATAAAAAAAAAAAATATATATATATATAACAATATATAAAAAAGAGATATTCTATTTTGTGTTCGTATTTTAAAATTCCAATTTTACTTTTTAAAAAATTTAATTATTTGTTACATTTTTTAAAATTGTTCCTTATTTTTATAAGTTTTTTATAAAATTGTTAATATCTGTTTTTTCTCTTTTTCTTTATTTATCAACAGTTATTTTATCATCCTTTTTTATATATTTTACTTTATTTTATATATTTTACTTTATTTTTAACTTAATAACATTACAATATCATCACTTATTAATATAATATCATGTATGTTTAAAAAAAATGTATGTGTTTATGCTAGTATATTATATATATATATATATATATATATTTATTTTAAAGAATTTTATTTAACTTTTTTAATTTATTGTATTTATAAAAGTTACCTTTTTGTAATTTTTTAGTTCTATTTTGCTCTTTAATTTTTTATATTTAAATTTAAATTTTCAATATTTATATTTTTTTTTCAATTTTTTCAACAATATTTCAAAATAAAATAAGCAAAATAGATATTTCAATATAGAAGAGGTAATATATATGGATTAATTGAAAAATTTACAAAATGGTCCAAGAGCATGGTCAACTTCTAGAGAATAGGTTTAATCATACGTTCTTTTCGTTAAAAAGCTTAATTGGGTCCTCAAATTATAAATTGTCTCAATCATGTTCTATTTTTGAAAATTTATTTCAATTTAGTCTTTTCTGGTAGGATATCATTGACGACGTTAATTTTTGTACCACGTGTCAACTCATGATTTTTTTTAAGTTTTTAATTTTTTTTACTTTTTTTCTTAAAAAATCAACTGACATGTGTCAAATAAGGGTTTTACCACATGTCAACTTGTGGTTTTTCTAATTTTTAAATTTTTTTTAGATTAAAATAGAGTCCTAATTTCGTTTTTGTTATCAACATGTCTCAATTTTCATCAATTTTATTCAATTTGGTCATTTTTTTCTAACACCATTTAAATCATTAAAAGCCATGAACAGTGACAACGACGTGCCACTTCGTAGTTTTTTTTTTTTCAATGTCCATGTGTCAACCTGACAACGCGCCACGTGTTAGAGTAAATGTTTTGTATTCAATTTGGTCCATATATTTGTTATTTTGGTTCAATTTAATCTCAATTTGTTTCAACATGAACCAATTTTGTCACTATCCAAATTAAGACCAAATTTAATTTTTAATTAAAATTCACATTTTTTATTAAATAATTTTATTAAATATATTAAAATTCACATCATTATAACTTTTATATAAAAATTAAATTTTGTCGTAATTTCGAGAGGGACAAAATTGCTCAATATTAAATAAAATTGGGACTAAATTGAACAGAAATAACAAATATATGGACTAAATTGAATATAAAACATTGACTTTGACACGTGACATGTTGTTGGGTTGACAAGTGAACATTTAAAAAAGTTAAAAAAATAAAAAAAATATATTAAAAAAATAAAGAAAAACCACAAAGTGACACATGATAGTCATTGTTCATTATCATTAATGATTTAAATGGTGTTAGCATAAAAGACCAAATTGAACAAAATTGACGAAAATTAGGACCTATTTGAACACAAAATTATGACTAATTTGACATAAAATTAGGACCAAAAGGGTATTGTAACATTTTTAAAAAAAAAAAATTGTCACGTGTCAGTCAAATTATGGTTCTACCACTGGTCAATTGTTGTTTATGTGAAAAATCTAGATTTGGTCATTGTATTTAGAGATGGCAAATAAATCCGTCCCCATGGGTATTGCCTGAACCCGTCCCTGTTTTGACGGGGAATCCCCGCATTGACTGGGTATGGGTATAGGTATGGGGAATCCCCGACTTTTTTAATTGGGTATGGGGATGTACACATCCCCGCCATATTACCCGTCCCCGTTTAAATTATTTAAATATTCCTAATTAATTAAATAACCATATATATATATACATTATTTTTTATTTATTCTAATTATTTGGTTTGTCATGAAACTCATTCGCATTTCAATTATATTTTTCATCTTATCATAATCTTTATGTAATTATGTTAAAAATATGGATGTTAATTAAAAATTTTTATGTCTCACATTTAAATATTTCTATTATTTTTTAATATTTTTATTTAATGTATATTTTTCTTTCACATGAAAATGTTTAATACTCTCAATTTAAGTATTTAATAGCACAAACATTTCGTTTACTAGGTAATATAAAATAATCATTTAATTATTATTCTTATTATTAGTTTTTGTTTCATTTGAATAACTTTTTTATTTCACTAAAACATTTTTTGTTATTTCTCACTACTGAGTATATATGTTGATATTTGAAAAGTTTTCTTAGATCTCTAAGATATTTTTCAACTTATCATACCCTTAATTATACATTTGTTTTCCTTTGTGCGATTTCTTTCAATAGTCTCTCAAATTGTTTGTAAACATTTGTTAATTTTTTAATATTTTTATTTCTTGTTTATTTTCATTATGTAGAATACTATTTCGATATATTTTATTTAATTATTTTTTATTTTTTAACTCATTATCAATCATACTGTAATTTTGTCACTATAATTGTATAAATAACTTTTATTTACTACAATATAAAAATTTAATGTAATTGTCATTAATATTTTTTTATCACCATCCAACATAATTGAAGTTCAAAAGATACAAGATCTAGGTTAAAATTTTATAATTATGATTATTATTGGTTCTTTGTATTATTTTTATTAAGTAATGTATTATAACTTTTATTAGTGTATAAAAAACAGATTCATTAGAATTTAAAAGATTGAAGTAAACAAACATTTAAAATATATTTTAATTTGAATATTTGTTTTCCTTTTATATTTTTTTAAATATCTTTTTAAATTTTATCAACTAGGTTTCATTAATGTTTGCAAATTTAATAAATGTGTTGGTTCTCGTGAAATTTTATTTGGTATTATAATCTAAAATGTAAAAAATTATAATTTATTTTAAACTTTTATTATGATTATTATTTATTCTTTGTATCATTTTGATCAAATGATGTATTATAACTTTTATTAGTGTATAAAAAAAGATTCATTAGAATTTAAAAGATTGAAGTAAACAAAAATTTAAAATATATTTTAATTTGAATATTTGTTTTTCGTTTATATTTTAAAAAAAATATTTTTAAATATTATCAACTAGGTTTCATTAATGTTTTTAAATTTAATAAATGTGTTGGTTCTCATAAAATTTTATTTGGTATTATAATCTAAAATGTAAACAATTATAATATATTTTAAACTTTTATTATGATTATTATTTGTTCTTTGTATCATTTTGATCAACTGATGTATTATAACTTTTATTAGTGTATAAAAAAGAGATTTATTAGAATTTAAAAGATTGAAGTAAACAAACATTTAAAATATCAATTGTGTTCTTTGTATCATTTTTATCAAATGATGTATTATAACTTTTATTAGTGTATAAAAAAAAGATTTATTAAAATTTAAAAAATTGAAGTAAACAAACATTTAAAATATATTTTAATTTGAATATTTGTTTTTCTTTCATATTTTTAAAAAAATATTTTTAAATTTTATCAATTATGTTTCATTAATATTTGCAAATTTAATAATTGTTTTAGTTCTCATGAAATTTTATTTAGTATTATAATATAAAATGTAAACAACTATAATTTATTTTAATGTATTTGATATTGAAGAAATAATCATCATTCTAATATTGAATATTTGATAATATTATGTTTCCTTTATCATAATATTTTTATTATTTTATAAAAATTAATTAAAATTAATATTGAAGTAGTAAGAAAATGGGTATGGGTATGGATACGAGATTATACTCGTTACCCGGTGGGTATGGGGATGGGTCAAAAGTTTAATACCCGTTGGGTTTGGGTATGGGGATGGGGATGAATTTTTTTCACGGGGATGGGTATGGGATAGTGAAACCCGTGCCCGCCCCGCCCCGTTGCCATCCCTAATTGTATTTGTTATTTTTTTTCAATTTAGTCCTAATTTCTTTTTAAACTAGAATAATTTCATCATTTCCAAATTGAGATCAAGTTTAACTTTTATATAAATATTATAATTATATTTTTATATTTTTATTATAATAGATATTTTTAATTAAATTAAATTTATTTAAATTTAAATTTTGCATTGAACATTATTTAAAATTTTGTTTTAATAATTTCTAGACAATTTTATAAATTCAGAGTACAATTTCCAACAATTTTATAACAATTACAAACATTTAAATTTTACATTTAAATTTTGTAATTGTTATAAAACTATTTTAAAATTTTACATTTGAATTTATAAAGTTGTTTAGAAATTATTAAAACAAATTTTTTAAATAAAATTCAATGAAAATTTTAAATTTAAATAAACTTAATTTGGTTAAAAATATCTATTACGATAAAAAAATCATTATAATATTTATACACAAGTTAAATTTAGTCTCAATTTGAAAAGGATGAAATTATTCTAGTTTACAAAAAAATTATGACTAAATTAGAACTAAATTAAGACAAAATAATAAAGACAGGGATCAAATCGAGATTGTTTACATAAATAATTGACACGTGAAAGTTTTGTTTTAATTCAAAAAAAATAAAAAAATAAAAAAAACTACAAGTTGACATGAGACAAAACCCTAATTGACACGTGTTAGTTGCTTTTTAATAAAAAAATAAAATAAAAAATTAACGTCGTTAATAATGCCCTAACAGAAAGGACTAAATTTGAACAAATTTTCAAACATAGACCCAATTGGAAAGAATTACAAATTGAGGACCAAATTGAGATTTTTTTAAAAAAATTGTGAACATTTCGAGTGATTAAACCTAAGAAATAATACTAAAATATTTTAATAACAAAATGTTAAAGTTATAAAGATTACTAAATTTCTTGTCTTCTCCTATGAATTCTTTTAGATTTTTATTCATATTCTTTATTTTTTTCAAGATAAAAAATGGTAGGATCAATCCTATTGAATAACTCTAATGTTTTGTTTATTTACTCTTGATAGAGATTAGAGAGACATGATTGGAAGATGGATTACGTGTTCACTTATCAAAATTTGAGAGAGAGGAAAAAGAAGGAATAAGGAGATTCTCTTATTTTTGTATATCTTTTCATGTGCGATCATCTCAACTGATTTGAAGAAGATTACCATTATGCCTTCGATTATCTTATTTTTTTTTTCTTCTTAATTTACGATAATACATTAATAATGTATGGCTTTTAAAATTACGCTTACAACAATCATTAGTACCCCAAATTTTTATATTGTTTACAAAAAAGTTGAAGAAGTAATTATATTGTATTTTTATTATTTTTTTTATTAATATATATTTTTGTAATTTATTCATTTAAATAATTTTATAAAATAAAATTAACTTTTCTAAATATAATTATAGATACTTTAAATATTTAATAATATTGTTTTTCATTCAATTAACACGTAATTTGTGGTAGATGTTAAAAAAAAGGAAGGTTCTGATTTGATTTTCAATCCAAAGGTCAAAGCATTAACTATCCTGTGTTGACAATAAAATGCATCAAATGAGGTCTCATAATGGTCTAATAAGAACTACAGATGAATCATCTCATAAGTTCAAAATTTAAGTCGTCTTGGCAGTATAAAACTTGAGTTGTTTGATCGATATGTTGAAATGTATGATCAATACAAATGCAAACTTGATAGAACTAACTTCAACTCCATGAACATGCGTTAAATATTCAAAGAATGTATAAGTTAGAGTATTTGTTATTATAAAAATGATTTGGTGATTTTACACGTAATAGACTATATTACAAGTCATGTTATTCTTGACAAGGTTGTGTCATCTTATTCTTGGCATAGTTGTATCATCTTATCAGTATAGTTTTGATCATCTGATATAACAAGAAGTCCTTATCATCCATGTGCCTATCATAAGAAGGTAGAGAACAATGAATTCGTTTATTTATTGATGTATGTAGATGGCATGTTGATAGCATCATAAGACGGGGATAAGCTTAACTAATTGGAGACACTACTTGATGATGAATTTGAGAAGAAAGATATAAGCACAATAGAGATGATTTTAGGGTGGATATCAAGAAGTATGTCAATGGAAGTACATCTAAAAAGTGTTGATATGTTTTTGGAATGGAACATGATAAAATTGTGAGCATGCCTTTGATATCATCTATATGTCTTTCTGAGCTCAATACTTATTAGACTATTTAGGATAATGAATAGATGACTCATGTTCCTTGTATGAGTGTAGTGAAAAGGATCCTGAAATACCTAGAGCGAGACACTAGAATTATCTTCAAGCGTGATTAATAGTAGTAGGTTTCTCAATCTTAGACTTTGGGATAAACATGAACATTATATAACCCATTACTGGTTATGCTTTCATTGTTGGTTGATCTTAGGTTAATTTGAAAGTTACTCTCCACTAATAGTCATTTTGTTTATTAGATTTGATCCACCAATATTTCACAACCAAGAGGGATGAATTGGTTTTGCAAATCTTTTGTTGTTCTTTTCACTTTAAAACTAGTTTTAAATGAAATCCTTAATCAAATGATAAGATGAGTTTAAGAATGCATATTGTTTAACCTTTATACTTAGCAAAATGTAAAAGATAAAGAAAAAAGAGCATAACAGACTCCAAGTTTCTGGCTATCCACACTAGAAATTCCACTATAACATCAAGAGTTAGAACAATAGAAGATCCACGCCTATGTACTTCCTACACCCTGGATACACACTCTTGCAAAACCCTTCAAGAAATGCAACTAGTAATGCTACATGCAATTACCAACACTTATCATAATGTTGTTGGGCAGATCTCAAAAATAACAAATAACCAAGCACGAAAGCAAAACCCAGATAAAATCTTCCCTAAATAAGTAATATGCAAAATAATAAAATGCATAAAATAGATAAGGGAGGAACCAACAAACACCAAAACGTTTAACGTGGAAAAACCTCAATATGGAGGGAAAACCCACGGGACCTAGTCTACTAAAATTTCTTCCACTAATAAAAATTAATGGGTACACAACATTGCTCTTTTCTTCCTCTTCACTCTCTTTGATGACTTCTTCTTTTCTCACCAGAGACACTCATAACTTTTGTCTCTCTATTTCTCACTCTATTTTTTTTTTCTCATCAGAAACTTGATGCAAGAGTTACATATTTAAACTGCATAATGGACCATAAAAAATACCTCCTTTTATTTTTCTTCATTACATCAGTGTGGGCCTAATAAATTGGTGACCCACCGGACAAATCTCCCCTTCACCAATTAATTGAGCCATAATCAACCAAACTAGTTTTTTTCTTGCATATAACATATTTTCTGACAAGTAAGGTCTTTGTCATAATATATAACCCATTCTCATTAGTATGGCTTTTTTCCAATGATAATTGTTTCACCTTTAATGCATCTCTACCCAATGATATCAGACTTCAATATGCTTTGACCTTGAAGAAAAGTTGAGCTCTTGTTGAGATAGATTGCACTTTGACTATCACAATATAAAACATATTTTTCTTGTGATAATCTTAACTCTTGTAGGAATTTCTACATCCACAAGAGCTCCTTAGTAGCTTCTATAACAACAATATATTCTTCCTCTGTATAAGATAGAGCAACACATTTTTGTAGTGTGGATTGCCATGACACTACTCCCCTGCAAAAGTCATCATATAGTCAGAATGTAGATTTTCTAGAATCCACATCACCAACCATGTCTGCATCTGTGTAACCATTCAACAAAGGTTTACCACTTCCAAAGCATAAACAAACTCTAGAAGTACCTTTGAGATACATAAGTATCCATTTCATAGTTTGCCAATGCTCTTTTCCAGGATTAGCAAGGAAACGACTCACACCACCACCAACATGAGCAATGTCTGACCTTGTACACACCATGACATACATCAAGCTACCAACTGCAGATGAATATGGAATCTTTTGCATTTCTTCTTTCTTTCACTATTGGTTGATCTTAGGTAGGAGTTTCTATAGGACGAATAGGGTACGGGTAGTAACTCCCATGTACCCTACCTATTGGATAAATACTTGCCTCGTACCCGTCCTCATATTTGTACCTGCATATATTTGCAAAAAAAAAAATATTCAACAACATATTTTAACCATAAATTCAAATAAAATATAATACATAACATTCACAAATTTTAAATAAAGTTCAAACAATCTATTTAAATAATGTTGAATGACAATTTACAAAGAAATAAATAATTTTTTAAAACCAATTGATGAAAACTAACTCATTCAAAATCAATGTGTTGGTATTTTAATCATATTTTTTTTAATTTATTTTTAATTTAAATTAGAGTATAACAGGGACAAATATTCACGGATATGGATACTATGATACTTGTACCTGTCCCGTTAACATGCATGTATCTATTTATAATATTCATTTCTTATTTGTCGTGGATTTTATCCGGTGATACCTATGCGTACGGATTTTTTTGACACTCCTAATCTTAGGTTAATTCGAAAGTTACTCTCCACTAAGAGTGGTTTTGTTGCCAACAAAAGTGGGCGCATATAGCCTTGGTGAAGGTGGAAAGGGAGAGTATATTGTTGACGGGTATAATGAGTGATATGGTATTTACTTAAGGAAAGACATAATTGTTAGAATTAATTGACGAATTAATTCTATTAGTGACTCATTTGAAATATTATGATGGGCCCAATTGTGATTTAATAAAATATAAAGACTTATTGGTTATTATTATGGGAAGTGATAATAAAAT
>Ga0214544_1002858_pt1 | contig 36029 bp, 16 predicted proteins | sample CNSS3metaG_FD_160074 | JGI IMG/M metagenome (GOLD analysis project Ga0214544, IMG submission 160074) | Root nodule microbial communities from cowpea collected in UCLA plant growth center, Los Angeles, California, USA - CNSS3 | ecosystem: Host-associated > Plants > Roots > Nodule | place: USA...
TATATATATATATATATATTTTGCTAAAAAGTCAAATTAAAAATATAACAATTCATATTTTAAATGAAGTACACTAAACAATAAAAAAATTATATATGTAAGTTTTCTTGTTTAAAATATATCTCTTTCAATTCTTTTTATATTTTGTTGAAAATTATTTACTTAACTTTGTTATATTAATTAAAATATTGATATAATTATATAATATTATTTTTATTTTTCTTCAAAATGTGTGTACGTTGAAATTTGCTATTTTATGATTTTGAAAAAAAAATATTATTTAGTAAAAATCATGTATTTAATAATGGTAATAATAATTGAACAAAATATGATTAAATAATGTAAATAATAAAAAAATCAAAATAATTAATGGAAACTGTTTTTAACAATTCATATAAACAATAAAAAATTATATATGTAAGTCTTCTTGTTTAAAATATATTTCTTTCAATTCTTTTTATATATATTTTTTAAATTATTTACTTAACTTTGTTATATTAATTAAAATATTGATATAATTATTTAATATTATTTTTATTTTTCTTCAAAATGTGTGTACTTTGAAATTTACTATTTTCTGATTTTGAAAAAAATATTATTTAGTAAAAAAACATGTATTTAATAATGGTAATAATAATTGAACAAAATATGATTAAATAATGTAAATAATAAAAAAATCAAAATAATTAATGGAAACTGTTTTTACAATTCATATAAGTAATGGTTGCAAACATATGGATTCAAATAATGTCAGATTATTTAAATTCAAAAATAGAAGAATCCAATTTAGAAAATATATGGATTAAAGAAATCTAAAAGTAATTAAAGAAATTTAAAATAATTAATAGAATTAATTGATTAATTTGTGAAAGATTTTAAAAGTAATTTATTACAAATATATGAACATAAAATTTTTTAAACCATTTCAAATAAGAGGTTTTAACAAAACTTTTCCCTCTACAATCAAAATCTAGTAATAACCCAAAATAAAAAGGCAAGGACTAAAGCTACTTTCCTTATATTTTTATTTAAATTTCATATTTAAAATAGACTCTTTTTCTTTCTTTTCTTTTTTTGACCTTTTTCCATACTCTTCCTTCCTCTTGAACTTCTCTCATTCGATTCGACTTCACATTCGTACTTTACATCAAAATTTGTACTCAAAAAAAATTTGAAACTCAATATGCAAAAATTCAAGTTTTATTTAGCAAAGGAAGGAAAGAAAGAGTAAAGGATTATATACATATTGAAAGAATGACGACTTTATACGATTGAATCAAGAACTATTATAGAATTTGTAGACTTCATCACATAAGGTTAAAAACTCTTTTGCATCAACCAAAAGCCTGTAATTAATTTTCAAAACAATAAAATTACAAAAAAAAAAATTAAAAATAAATAAGTCAAGCATCATACGCAATAAAAAAAATATGAAGTGCAAAAGTTTACAATTCATTCACATTAGAATCATAATATCTCTGAAGTCAATCATGTCATCACTATAGGACAGAAACTTGAGTAAAATTAATAGATACATTTACATTTACATAAGAAGGCCTAACAAATAAAAAATTGATAACAAAAATCAACTCTCAGTAAAGAAAATATGTATATTAAATGGATCAAAATTCCAAACATTACTCTAATATGTGTCAAAACATAAAATGAAAAAGAGCACCAATAGTTAAAAGTCTATGATGATTAAAAATTTGATTGTCTTAACCATATTCATAGTCATGTTCTTGTGCTCCTTTATGTTTCTACCGTTTCACAGTCAACTTTACATATCCAACACCACTCCATGCTAAAAGTCTTCCTTCTCCTCAAATTATCAAAATATGTCCCTGAAAAGAAAAACAACATTAACATAAATAAAACAAAATATTAAAAAATAAACAATCTATTGAATATTGAAACCAATTCTCCCCAAACTTTCATATTATACCTACTAAACTTCACTTTTTAACTCTTGTATGATAATAATTGCAAATACAAGAATGAGTATAAGTAGTTAAAACTTATATGTTAAAAATCAAGTATCATTAGGAAATCCAAGAACAAACCTATGACTTGACTTTTGCCTTCTGCGAAGGATTCAAACCTAAACTACATGTTCAACTGCTCTAATCTTCAGCTCTTTTCTCCAACTTCAACCTCACCAGTTTGTCCAATTTCCATGTTTGGCAAGTTGTTGTTATAAAAGCATAAATTTGAACAAAGTCTAGAGGTGTACATATAAATGAGTTGTAAAGGTACCATAGATGTGGATGCAATAATTGAAATTCAAATTTTGAATTCAAAAACATTTTGAATAATTTTAGGTGCAAGAGAGAATTAGAGGAGTAATTTTGGGTGTGTGATCAAATTTAAAAAACAAATAGCCACCATTTCCACTGGAGCAATTTCAACATGTAAAATTCCAGAGACAATATCAGTTTGATCTTGTACACAAAGATTTGCCAAATATATTTACAAAGATAGGAGTTAATATGGAGCAATAAAGGAGCTCAAGAAGATATGATACTAATGAGTTGATGGATATGAATGAAAAATCCATTCAGATATAAAAAAAAACAATGAAGTTAACATTCATTTGAAACAAAGATAAATAGAACCAACAAATACTCAAACAGACAATCAGAGAAGACAAAAAAACCCAAAAATTAACCATTAAAGTTCCATTTTACTCTTCAACTTCATCTTTGATAGCATGACTAACCTCCAAAAAAACAAATCCTTGCCTGCCAACACTAATAATAAGTATCAAAAGTTACCCATCAATCAACCAAATAAAAACTCATTCTTAGAATTATATAATCTCATTCATATGCAATATTATCCTGGATTACGAAATCTTATTTGAAACTAAACAATTACTGTTGTGAATTATTGGATTTAAGATTAGATTTTGAAAGAAAAACTCGAAAACTAACCATTTCCTCGTCAACTTCATCTCAGAGCACCAATAATCTAAAAAAATAATCCTTGCCTATCAACACCAACATTAAGCATCAAAACTGCATTGATAAAAAAGAAGAAGAAAGAAGACATACAACATTACATACAGGTGGTAGAAGCAAAAACGATTCACAAAAAATTCAAATTTGGGAGAAGAAAAAAAAAATCGCGAGAAGAAGAAAAGCTTGTACATTTATCGTGTTCTTCAAACATTTCATCAATTTGACAGAAAGAAATCATCCATCAGAGAAAAAAAAACATAAAAAAGTATTTATATCCAGGAGAAGGAGAAAAGATTCATGGGAAGAATAAAAACGTATACCTTTATTGCGTTCTTGAACAATTCATCCATCTCTTAGAAAACATGCATTCATTAGAGAAAAAAAAACACAAAAAATTATTAAGATCTGGGAGAAGAAGAAAAGATCCGCGAGAAGAACAAAAGTTTCTACCTTTATTGTGTTCCTCAACCCGTTCATCCATCTGACAGAAAGCATTCATTCATCAGAGAAAAATAACATAAAAAAGTATTCAGATTGAGAGAAGAAGAAAAAATTCGCAAGAAGAACAAAAAGCTTCGACCTTTATTGTGTTATTGGAATAGTTCATCCATCTGCTAGAAAACATTCGTTCATCAGAGAAAAAAAACATAAAAAAATATTCAGATCTAAGAGAAGAACAAAAGATACACGAGAAGAACAACGCAAGAAGAACAAAAGTTTCAACCTTTATTGTGTTCTTGACACATTTCATCTATCTGCCAAAAAGCATTCATTTATTAGAGACAAAAAAACATAAAAGAGTATTCAAAGTATTCAGATCTTGGAGAAGAAGAAAAGGTCTGCGAGAAGAACAAATATGGTAGAAGAACGAAAAATATCAGAAAAGTTTTTACCTTTTTGATGTGCTTGACGATGCTCATGAATCTGAGAGCAAAACATCACTCTAAACCAGAAATAAAAGATCTGCGAGAAGGAAGAGGTGAGTGCGATTCGAAGAAGATATGAGATTGAAATGGTAGGGTTTCATGCGGTACAGAACTGGAGAGGGTTTGAATCGCAAGAGACGTCGAGAGGGTTTGAGGCGGTAGAGATGTCAAATGCGTTTGAGAAGGAAGAGAGGTGGAGAGCGTTAGAGGTGGAGGTCGAATGCGTTTGAGAAGGAAGAGAGGTGGAGAGTGTTAGAAAATTGATTACTCAAATAATACTAATAATAATAAAAATATAAAATGATATAATAATAATTATTAAAGCAATAATAACATTGAGACATATATTTAAATCAAAGAATATTAATTAGAGACTTGATAATTATTATAACAATAATAAATAATAGATAAAAGGTAAGAAGTAGAAATATCCTGGATTGAGGCACGCATAGCGCTATCCTTAGAAAGAAAACGGCCCTACTGCACAGGGCTAAACAAATACACACTCATATGTGTTTCTTATCATATGTGTTTCTCTCCCAAGATACAACAACCCGTCAGATCGATCGAGTGCAGCGAAGGATCTCAAAACCTTATGAACACCACTATCTTAAAGATAATATAGAGAAGTAAAGAAGAACACTTTTAAGAAAAAACTCTAGTGTTTGTTATCTATGTTGTTGTTGTTGTTTTTTTTCATGCACCTAGGTGGTATTTATAGGTAGCAAAAGGAGACAAAGGAGTAAATTGTAATAAAAATATAGCCGTTAATCATAAAACACATTAACCCATAAATTAAAGGTCTATAAAAACATGAGTAACAATAGAATTTTTATTTTAATTATTTATTTTTTAAATTATATTAAAATATTTCCAAAAATCCCCCACATAATTTAAAAAATAAAATAAAATAAGTATATTATCTTTTAAAACAAAATATTGTAGTTCAGTGTAAGGAACCTTCTGGGTCTGACCCTTACACCTAGTGCTCATAAACTTCCACCCAAGAAAATGCAGAGACTTGATTGTCTTGAACTACATCCCTTTTGACTGGGTTTTAGTAAATAACACATACAATATCGGTGTTCATTATAGGTTCTAATTAGTGGGTGCATGTTACGGCCTTGTGCATGTATCTTGTTTCATGAGTGTCACTTAGAGACTTATCCATGTCTCACAATGGCGGCCCACCATCACACTCACTAGGTAAACCCTCAAAGGGTGGTTTGTGACTCACACCCCTACAATAATTGTCATTGGGTTTATTAAGAGGTATTTTATAAAATAAGCATAATAATGCAGATACCTCAACCATTGGGTTTATTAAGAGGTATTTTATAAAATAAGCATAATAATGCACATACCTCAACCTAATTATTGCCACAATTTATAGTACACCTCGCCATAGGAATGAGACATAAAATTTAATCAAATTATTTTGTGTATTTTAGTCAACAACAACTTCGTTGTTACCCATTGAACTCCATTCCATGGGATCGCCATTCATGTGGAGATGGGTGTCCATTGTTGCAACTAATTTATGGGCTATAGTCTCATTCCCCTCGATGACTTAAACTCTTTTTGTTGATGCATCAACCCTTTGATAAGCGTATCTGCAATATTTCTTTCTGACCTGACAAAGTCAATAGAGACAATACCATGAGTAATTAAATTTCTAATACATTTGTCTCTCATTCTTATATGTCATTTTTTATTGACATTTTTACTAAAAACATTAAATATAACAATTTGATTATGAGGATGCATTGAAAATATAAATAATTTATGCTTGCATAGCAGATCATGACAAAAGAACTACTTTTTAACATATTTCCATGATAGGGCATTTTCATCCAAGGTTAAAACATAACCATAACCAATAGGTGATTTTGTGCCACCAAAATCAATATCCAATTTACATTATCCTTCAATCATCTCAAGAAATTGGACATATTACCATAACTAGAAGAAACACAAAATAATATTATCACTAGATGGCAAAACAGTGAGATATATATTCATTCACTCTATAATATATAACCAAGATTTTTTTATTAACAAGTATGTTAACCATTGCAAGACACCCCAACACTTTGAAATATTTTAAATGTGGTTCTTTTTTCTTTCAAAACTCATAAAAAGTTTTATCTCAATTTTTTGTGTTCAAAATATGGTAAGCAAGATATAAAATTTCACTAATATAATGTTAGGCAAGCTAGAACCTGTAGAATAATATTTACCATATCAAAACATTATTTTCTTTCTTTCACTGCACCATTATATTAACACCATACACTATGTGAAGATGTTACTTAATGAATAATACCATGAATTTCACACAAAACACTCATTTATATATACATGTATTGTCATTTCTCTATTTAATTAATTTTGTACCTCAAAATTTCATAATTTGAATGGTCTCTAATCAATCTTCTCAATAATTTTGAATTCATAAATTTGATAAAGATTATCTTTATTATCAGTCACTTTTTTTCATATAAATATCTAGCTAATTTTTTTTTCTCTTTGCAAATGCAAAGTTTAGTTCAAGTATTTTCCATAACACAATAGTAGTTTTAGTAACACAAATTATTTTATAATTATTTTCATACAAACACATAAAATATATACATGATATAGAACATCTTTATCAATGGTAAGAATAGACAATATTAAAGCATAAATTAATATAACAAAAATATTAGCTATAAACATCACAAAAAAATTATTCAATGAGCCAAAAAATTCATTTATTCATAATTTCATTTATTATTACCAATAGAAATAGAAACAATTATACACATAAATTTTTAGGCTTAGTTGAAACTGATTTAATTATAACCATAAGAAACACATTAGTTCCCAAAATGTGTTTTGCAGTCTTCAACTTTATATTGTTTTTCATTTTAGAATTGAATACAAATGAGTAATCAAAAAATAGAAATAACAAGATAACTTTTCTCTCTAAGAATGTTAGAAAATTGATTACTCAAATAATACTAATAATAATAAAAATATAAAATGATATAACAATAATTATTAAAGCAATAATAACACTGAGACATATATAGATAAATCAAAGAATATTAATTAGAGACTTGATAATTATTATAACAATAATAAATAATAGATAAAAGGTAAGAAGTAGAAATATCCTGGGTTGAGGCACGCATAACGCTATCCTTAAAGAGAAAACGTTCCTACTGCACAGGGCTAAACAAATACACACTCATATGTGTTTCTCTTCCAAGATACAATAACCCGTCAGATCGATCGAGTGCAGCGAAGGATCTCCAAACCTTATGAACACCACTGTCTTAAAGATAATATAGAGAAGTAAAGAAGAACACTTTTAAGAAAAACTCTAGTGTTTGTTGTCTCTGTTGTTGTTGTTTTTTTTTTCCATGCACCTAGGTGGTATTTATAGGTAGCAAAAGGAGACAAAGGAGTAAATTATAATAAAAATATAGCCGTTAATCATAAAACACATTAACCCATAAATTAAAGGTCTATAAAAACATGAGTAACAGTAGAATTTTTATTTTAATTATTTATTTTTTAAATTATATTAAAATATTTCCAACAAATAGCGTTAGAGGTGGAGAGCGTTTGTGGAGGCAAAGCGAGGGAGAGCGTTTGAGGCAGCGAGAGAGGTGGCTAGGGTTTGAAGAGGCAAAGAAGTGGAGAGTGCGAAAGACATGGTAGGGTTCGAGAGATGGAAAGTGAAGAGAGATGAAAAAAGTGAGTGTGGTGGAAAGTGAGAAAGATGGGTTGAGAATTTTTACTGGGAAGACACGTGTAAAAACTACTTTAAGAGGTAAAGAAATTTTGAAATCTGAAATTGAAGAATTGCTAAGAAGATGACACGTGTAACATTTTGCTTTTTGTGATACTTTCAATTGTATTATAGATAGATTTACCGGAATTAAAACTTTTCTTCATGCCACTAACTTTATAATTATATAAAATAAAAATTAAAAGATTAACTACGTTTTTAATATCTAAATTTTGATCTAATATTGAAATTTGTCACGTTTGAAATTTTAATTTTTTTTTAATTTTAAAAATAATGAATATAGACCTCTTAATTCAAGTATGATAACTTTTTACTTTTTTTTATGTGTCAAATCCTTTTCCAACCAATATTAAGTTGAGTATATATCAAATGATATAAACAACTTTAATGTTATCATGAAACGCATTTGACACATAAAAAAATAGGAACCAAAATATATTGAATTTTCGGATAGGAATGAATTTCAATTTTAGATTAAAATTCAAGAACAAAAATATACTTGACCAAATTAAAAAGTGTATTCTTTACTTATTCTTACTTTTTTAATCCTTTAAAAAGATTAAACAACTATATAAAATAAAGTTTATTTAAAAAAGTATTTTTAAATTGAAAAATAAAAAACAACAACTATTTTTAGTAAAAAGTTTAACAAAAGCCCCACCAAACCCTGAATATGAACCAATGCGAGATAGAGAGGGATAAAACCGAACATTTGTAATGGATGGATTGTGGAGAAGAACCAAAAGAGGATATCAAAGATGTTTATCTCTTTAAATATGTAGTTGTATTATTATTATTATTATTATTATCACTACGCAATATTATTATAATGATATTATTATTGTTATTATTATTATTATTATTATTATTATTATTATTGTCAGTATTATTATGGTTAGACATTTTATTTGTATTTATGACGAGATCATATCTCAATTACTTGTACTTTTTATTTTTTTATTATTTATTTTATCTCTATATTAGTTAAATGATAAAACTGACAATTAATTTTTTATTATGAATAATTATTTAAATTTAAAAAATTATAATTAACAGGATAAAATTGTAAAATAGAAAAAGAACACAAAAAATGTGTATCTTTTTATATATTTAGTTGTTGTATTGTTATTATTAACACTACGGGATATTAATATAATGATATTATTATTATTATTATTATTATTATTATTATAGTTAGACACACATTTTAATTTTATTTACTATAAGATCATATTTCAATTAGTTGTCATTTTTATTTGTTTTGTTATTGATGTATATCTTTATATATAATTATAGATTATATTATCGTTAAAATTAACCTTAGTATAACATTGACATTAATATTTATAGCATAAACATTATTATTATCATTAGTTTGTATTATTGGTATCATTATTATTTTTAGTATTATTATTATTATTATTATTATTATTCATAGTGGTGTTATTAATATAAGTTTTTTTTAATTATAAAAACGTTGTTATACTAAATACTTTTGCTAAATAGATTTTTAATCTTTTAAAATTTTTAAAATTTATATTAATATTAATATTATTATTATTATTATATTTAATGGTTAAATAAATATAATAACAATTATATTATTATTCTACAAAGATTTGAAATAAAACAAAAAAACAAAAAAAAAGTGTGTACACGCTCGGGTCTAAGGATGGCAACAAGACGGGGCAAGGACGAGTTTCGCTATCCCATACACATCCCCATAAAAAACATTCATCCTCATCCCCATATCCGACCCAACGGGTATCAAACTTTTGTCTCATCCCCATCCTCATCCTCATCCTCATCCCCATAGGGTAACGGGTATATACTTGTACCCATATTCATACTAGTTTTCTTACTGTTTTAATATTAATTAATTTTTCATAAAATAATAAAAAATTAGGGCATAGGAAACATAATATTATTAAATATTCAATATTAAGTGGAGGGTTGTTTCTTCAATATCAAATATTTATAAAAAAATTATGTTATAATTGTATATATTTCAAATTAGAAAACCAAATAAAATTTCATGAGAACCAAAACTTCTGTTAAATTTGCAAACATTAATGAATTGTAGTTGATAAAATTTAATTTGTTTAAAAAAAATATAAAAGAAAACAGATATTCATATTAAAATATATGTTAAATGTATCTTTACTTCAATTTTATTTTTTAAATTATAATGAATCTTTTTTTATATACTAATAAAAGTTATAATAAAGCACTTGACCCAAATAATGCAAAGAACAAATATTAAACTAATAATAATAAAGTTTTAAAATTTATTTATACAATTATAGTGACAAAATCAAAGTATGACAATGAGTTAAAAAATAAAAGATAATTATATAAAATATGTCAAAATAGTATTTTACATTATGAAAATAAAAATATTAAAAAATTATCAAATGTGTGTCTTAGAAACAATTTGAGAGACCATTGAATGAAATCACACGAAGGAAAACAACTATATAATCAAGGGTATGTTAAAATGAAAAATACATTAGAGATCTAAGAAAACTTTTTAAATATCAACATAACTAATGGTTTAGAAATAACGAAAATTATTTTAGCGAAACAAAATATTTCTTCAATTGAAATAATAATAGAGTAAAAATGATAATTTTTTTATATTACATATAATCAAGGGTATGTTAAAATGAAAAATACTTTAGAGATCTAAGAAAACTTTTTAAATATCAACATAACTAATAGTTTATAAATAACGAAAATTATTTTAGCGAAATAAAATATTTCTTCAAATGAAATAATAATAGAGTAAAAATGATAATTTTTTTATATTAAGTAGTAGTTTGACGGGTATGAGGACGGGGACGGGACAAATATGTACATCCCCATATCCATACCATACCCAGTCAAGGTCGGGATTTCCCGTAAAAATAAGTACGAGTTCAGGCAATATCCACGAACGCGAGTTTATTTATCATTCCTACTTGGGTCACAAGCTATTATAATAATTATTTCGTAAAATCAATTAACTGCACTATATTTGATATCAATTTTATTTATTATACTTTAAAATGAAATTATTATTACATCATTTAGATTTAGTACTTACTACTTCGTTACTTTAATAACAACATTTATAACAATATAACATAATTTTCATGATATTTCATTACATATATTTTACTACTTAATATACAAAATAAAAAAAATACAATGACCATAAACTATAAATATTATTATAAAATTTATAAAACTATAATATCATACTTTTAGGAGATAATTTTATATTATATTTAAATAAAAAAATGTACGCATAAGTTACTATTAAAAATGTATATTTTTTATTTCTTTTGTCTTAAAAATTTTTATTTAAAAATTAATTACACATTTTCTATAAATAATAAATATAATATCAATTATATTATTTAAAAAAAAGAAAAAGAAAAAAAAAAAGACCCGTGCATATGCACGGGTCAGTCTCCTAGTTTTTAGTAAAAAGTTTAACAAAAGCCCCACCAAATCCTAAATATGAACCAATGCGAGATAGAGAGGGATAAAACCGAACATTTGTAATGGATGGATCGTGGAGAAGAACCATCAAAAGCGCGACAACAAACATCAATCCAGGAGATGGCGAAAGCATGGAGAGAAGTTTCGAGAAGAATGAGGAAAGAGATTTCATATGGAAGAGTTTTTTCCATTCGCGGCCATCGTGAAATTTTTATTAAAAAGTAAAAAAATAAATAAACATGACACATAACACACCACGTCAGCTTTGTCAAACTTTGTTAAAAACTTCTTTATCAAAAAATCATTACTCATGTTATATTATTTGTCTTCAGGTTCTTCTTCTACTTCTTATATAGTGACCGTAAGCTTGAAGGTTAGGTATATTTTAATCCAATTTGTTTTTCGTCCCTTCATTCTGATAGAAGGTCCTTTTGTATGTGTGTATCTTCTTCTGGTCTTTGTTCTGATAGTATGGTATGATACTTTTGATCTATTTTTTTTTATTTTTATCTTCGTTCTGAAAGAAGGTATTTTCGTACGTGTGTATCTTTCCTTTTGATTTTGCTTTCAGTAAAAAAAAAATCTCTTTTCGTTATCATTTATTTGTATAGGTAGGCTAGCTGGTATATTGGCGATGAAGGAAGAGGTCGGCACTATCGTGCCCCAACCTGCTTTGGAGCAGGTCATTTATATCTTGGCCTAAGGAAGTGTGAGGAAGTGTTTCCAACCTAGCATGTGCAGGAAGAGATGTGCTACCATGGCATAGAGGTCGGGTATATTCCGACCTAATGATGGTCAGGTGGGCATCCTGGCCTAGGGCAGGGGAACTGGTGTACAAATGTGTAGACAAGGGGCATATAATTTCAGACAGAGAGGAATGAAACGATCATTAACAGTTTATGGTTAGGTGTTAATGGAGTATATCAACGTTGATCAAAAGAATAAGAACGGTCTGTAAGTAATAGTGACAGGATTAGGAAATGAATAATATAAAATAGGGTTCAGCAGCTAAAGTCAAAGGTATGCTTTTATCACTTTCATTCATACACATCACGTTAAAGCATTATTAACTTAAGTGTCAGAGTGTTTCCGGATACTCTCCCTCTGGAGGCAATACCAAGAACAGTCCTAAGGCAAGATATGAGGAGTATCAGTAGAAGAAGACCGAAGGTTCTTGACATCGTTTGGTTCCATATAAGAACACATATGTCATTTAACTTATTCTATCTTTTTTTCATCATCATCATCTAGTGTGAGACTAGTTTGTATTGGAGGTTTAGTTATTGATGAAAGTTGTATTCTTTTTGTTTATGTGTATCTTCTCCTTCTTATATTCGTATCTTAATTGTCTTAGTATGTTATATTACTTTTGATATGATTTCTCTTTTATATCTTGGTTATGAAAGAATTTTTTTTTTTGTATGTGTGTATCTTTTGTCATGATTTATTATGAAAGCATTGGTATTATATGGTTGAGTTTTTCATCAAATGTATGCTTTTCTTCTACACTTAGGGTTATTTAAATGGAAGGTGTAATTACTCGTATAGTACCCAGTTTGGGGCTAATGTGTCAAATACTTAATTTTTGTAAACCTTTTATACTTTATTACTCGTATAGTACCCACTAAATTTTAATATAAATATCAAATACTTAATTTTTGTAAACCTTTTATACTTAATTACTTTTAATTTTATAAAAAATGGAATTTAATTATTAAAAAATATTAGGTCAAAATTGAATCAGATATATATAAGTAGGTACTAAATTGAAACAAAAAAACATATATGGGGACTAAATCGAAATCAACACAATGACATTTGATAGTGATACTGACATGTGGCATTGCAATGCCACGTGTCACACATAGGGACTTGACACGTGGCATTTTTATTTATTTTTTCAAAAAATTTAAAAAAAAATAAAAAATAAAAAAAAAACAAAAAAAAAATAAAAAAAAAACACATATTGACATGTGGTACATTGACTAACGACGTTAGTCAACTATGTCTGAAAGGGACCTAATTGAAGCACTTTTTCAAAAGTTAGGATGCAATTGACATATTTTTTAAACGGGGTACCTATTTGACACACTAGCCCCAAACTGGGTACTATACCAATAATTATACCTAAATGGAAATACATGTAAACCTTCTTTCCTGTACTTTGGGGTTTCTTTTATTTTTATGTTCTTTACTCAATGGTTTATGTATTTTGTTCTCTAAATATTTGTTTTTGGCTTCAAGTTAATTTTTTTATATCATTTAATTTATTGCATCTTTCTTCATCATCATGTATTATGAGACCTATAGATACTATAATATTGTACTATCTTCTTATATAAGAACCTTATCGTGCAATACAAACTATACTTCTTTTGAGCAGTATCTGTAAGCATAAACGTAGAATATGATCCTATTATTGATTCTAACAATCAATCATAAACAATATCCCATATTGATAATCATGCTGTAAAAAGTAAACGAAAGCGTACCTGAATTGGCCATAACGATAATATTAGAGCACTCCTATATGCGCAGTGATCTTCCTCCTGTAGAGCACCTTGATTTCCCTTTGGTTTTCTCTCTTGATGGGGATAGAGGGAAAGGAACAGGAAAAGTACGTTGACTCTGTGTGTGCTCTCAGAAGGGGACCACGACCATTTATAATCTGAATTACTTAAGTTTTAGTATTTCTAATTTGGCCCCTCATCAAATTAGAAATTACTAACTGGTCTCTACACAATATTTATTTTCATGACATATGCCTTTAGCCAAATCTTTAATTTAGTCAGATCACTTTATTATTTGGCTTTATAAATAATGGCCCTAACACATTTAATTATGTGTCATATATATGCATGACCCAAAATTACTAACACTTAAACAAAAAACTTGACCAGAAACATAAGAAAGATAACATTTATGAAACATTGTCCTATATAGTTTGAGAGAAGAAACAATTGATTTATGAAAATGATACACATTACTTGAAACACTATTAAGGAAAAACTGTGACTTTAATCGGTTGGATAAAAAGAAGAAGAATTGTGCAAGAAAAAGACGAAATGATAGAAGAAGTTGCATATCTAATGTTCAAAAGAGGTAGCCAAAAACAATAAAAATACAAAAAATACAGTGTGGTTCGTAGTACGTCTAGCAATAATCACGCAAATACAAAGTTTACCTCTAATCAAAGAAAGAGAGTGTGGTACGTACCATATTATATTGGTTATGTTTTGAACCGATATAATATGGACATATTAATCGACTAATAGTAACATGTAATTGTCGACTCCTTATCACATTATTATTACTAGAATCGATATAGCATGCACAAGTTATATCGATTCAATGCATAACTGATGTATTATGATACATATTACATTAACTCTAATAGTTATCAATGTAATAAATGTTAACTGAAAATGCTATAATGTTTATTTTTACATCCCTTTCTTGTCAATGATGGTCATTTTAAATGCATAAATTTCACTTTTATACTAGGGTTATCTTTCCTTTAAGTTGTAACACTCAAATCAACCATCAATTAAAATTGTGAATTTGATCCATGATCCATGGGTCAACCTAAACCCATCTTTAAATAAGCTATTTTTTAGAGGGTCCCCAAATGAGGAAAGAAAAGAGCTCTGGACCCTAAAGTCTCATCTCAAGTGGGTTAGGGTAAAGATCAAGGTGGGCTTGGCCCCACTACAACACTTTAATTAAATCTTAAAAACAAAACCTCCCGTCTGAGTCAAAGGTTGAGTCAAACCCTCTAGGATCAAAGGTCAAGACAAACTGGCTTAGGTCAAGACGGATCATTTCAAGCTGGTTCAGGTTGACTTGGGTTGAAGCTCGAGATGGGTTGCCACGAACCAAAGGGTAAGACGGGCTAACCCAAACAGAAGGTTGAGACTAGGCTAAATCGGATCGAAGGTCGAGACAAACCTACCCAGATCGATGGTTGAGTGGGTCGGTCAAGACCAAAGGTCAAGATGGGTCGTTCGTGGCCGAATGTTGAAATAGGTCATCCAAAGTTGAAGATCGAAATTGGTCATCCAATGTCAAAGGTCAAGGGAGATATGGTCATGAGAGGTTGACTCGGGCAAACCACTCTCGACCGAAGGTTGAGATGGGATAGTCTAGATCGAAGGTTATGACAGATTTGGCCTGAGTAGAAGTTCGAGACAAATTGACCTGGGATGAAGGTCGAGACAGGCGGACCAAGACCAAAGGTTAGTTTGAACTGAAGTTTTGGTTTTCATAATGACTATTGTGTATATGTCCAATTATATATTTACAAACATTAATAGTTTTCATGTTTAAAATTAATCCATAGGTTGATCTGACTAATAGATTTTTTGTGGATATTTTTACCTGTTAATTTTTCTAATGGAGAACTTTTTAGCTTTGTGAACTTTTTTAGTCCAATTGCATGTGGATTAGAGTCAAACCTAGTGAAGTGGGTCAAATAAATAACTCTACATCCAATAAATACGATCACAAATAAATAACAATTTAATTCAAAAGTATTATCCTAAGATTTGATTTTACAAAAGTTTCATTATTATAATCATAAATTTCTTTCCAAGTAAATGAAGTTATGTTCCTATACTTATTCTTAAATTTATGTGTTTCTTAAGTACCGAAAAGTCAAATAAATGCTAAGTTATTCATACACACCTGATTTATAACCACATATCAAAACTGAAATATATTAATTTTTTGTATTCATATTTTCCATGCAACAAGCAAGCATAGAATTGGAGATATATATGAAGAAAAACTTATTCAAAATCAGAAGTTGATTAAAATAGTTTATCTTAAATTTTAATTGTTTTGACGCTCTCATTAAAGAAAGAAAAAAAATTGACCTCAAAATTTTAAAGAAAAATAATTTTTTTATAAAATTTATACAAATAAAATGTTTTAAAAACTATTATATATATATATATATAATTTATCCATTTAATTTAAACTTTTTACCTAAACTTACAAAACAACTTCTTACCCATAACTTTCATTTTATTTTTATTTGATCCATTTTCAAATTTAAAGAAAATCTAAAAGTTATAAAAAAATTAATCAAACATATATTTAGATATACAGTAAACATTCGCTTAAGTTTGCACTCATTTAAGTATGTATCCCACCTAAATCCTTATTTGGATAGAAAAAATTCCTAGATCAATAATTTTGTGACTTTATTTTCAGAAAAGATCACATAAAGTTATTTGATAATTATTTTCAATTTATTCACATATGATTGTCGATTAGCCATTGTGTAAGATGCGACGAAAGGTGAAGAACACACTCTTAGCTTGATTTAACTGGTCTGATGATATATACGAAGAATTTTTCAACTCAGTCATATGAATAACATAAAATAACAAGTTCCTCCCGTAACATATCTTTTTTATCTCATATTTCTCATATTTTTAAAACCCTTACAAATTTCTGACACTCATAATATTTGATGTTGTAATCATATGACTCCTAATATTTCATATTGTAATATGACTCGTGAAATTTTATAAGTCTGCATCCCAATAAAGTCCGCATCAAACTCTCAAGATCAAAATACGGACTTAAGTGAATGTTTACTGTATCTAAACATTTTGAGTAAAATTTTTTCCAAAATAATATAAAAAATTATAGCATCACAACTTAAAACAACATTTCCACTATTACACTTAGCCGTAACCGAAGTTACATTCTACATCCCTATCCTTTCTTCTTACGTTGCAGAGCTCCACCTCGTCTTCAAATATGTTTCCTCGTGTTTTTCCTTTGTTCTCTAATTTAATTTTGAGACAAATTTACTTTGGGTGAGTGATTCACTTAGTTAAATTAGAATAGTGCTTCACGATGTTAAAGTGATAATTTGCTTAGTAAACATGTTTTGAGTGTAGGGCCTAATATTTACTTAAATAATTTTGTTCACGTTTTTAGATCTTTACTCCAGTTGTCTGTTTGGTTCTCCTACTAATGAGTGTACCTGTTAGGTGTATAAAGAGGCTATGATATTACATGGGTCCATGATTAGGGTTGACCTAATCATGACTTAATTGTTTCTTAAACTTGATTACGAACCTATTTACGATAATTATGAAGCTGGTTGTTTACTCCTGTCGCCTTTCGGTTGCTCCCGTGCGGCATCATTATACAAGCGCGGTCGTTTGTCAGTTGATGTTACACACGCCTTCATAATATTCAAAGTGATCGTCAAATCGTAGTGATTTGTTTAACATCACTTCAACATTTGATGATTGGTTGATGTCACACATATCTTCATATGTCGAGCATTATAACTTGAACGACCGATCACCAATCGATGTCACATATATCTTCATATATGTCGAGCATCATAACTTGAACGACCGATGATCGATCGATGTTGAACATATCTTCATATGTCAAACATCGTTGTAGTTGTCACCGAAAACAAGACATGGAGAACACTACTCAAGAACAAAATGAGTGTAAAAAAAAGATCGTTCTAGAAAGTTCCATTTGAAAAGTATTTCATGTGTTCCAGAAAACTCTTTCCAAATGCATTTTATGTGAAATGTTCTAAAAAACTTGTTTTAGAAGGTATTATATATACTCTAAAATGTTTATTCTGAAAAACCTTTTTTTAGATGTATTTCATACATCCCAAAATTTTGTTTCAGAAATTTTGCTGTATAATCTTGTTCTGAAAATTCTGAAAAACTTGTTTTGAAAATTTTCCAAAAATCACGAAGGATAGAGTGTTATTTTAAAAGTATTGGGGGTATGAGAAGAAATTATGGAGGTGTAGAAAGTAGAAGCCTCAAGGTTTTCTGTTAGGCCCTGTACACATCGCTGACATTGTGTGCATCAACTCATGCATTGTGTGTGGATTATTTGGTGACAGATTAGTATTTTTTTTCTTCACTAGATAGGTATCATTATTATGAAAATAAGTTATAAAAACATTTATTTATGTTTAAAAAAGAAAATTTTGAATTTTTTTCTGAACAAACGTAATTGTGAAAATAAATATATTATAATCTAAAGCTAAATTGAAAAGCTTGATACAATTTCAATCTATAATAGCAAATAACTATGAAAAAATCACTTCTGGGTTTTATGTATAGAACCGGTAATACGATTCGACTATTTCCAAATTAAAATCTCACAAATTCACAGTACAAACAGAGAAAGAGGAAATAGTAAAATAACTAAAACTATAATTTGTTCATTGAAAATTAATATAAAAATTTGCATTTTCAGCAACGGTTTTCACTGAACGACATGCGTCGTTCCCTCAAATATCTTCATCCGCGGCGCCATGAGTTAACCGCTATTTCACAACCCGTCACCCTTCTTCGATCTTATGCTTAACTTCACCTTCACCACGTGATTGTGGGACCCACACACGCGCTTTGGCATTCTCGCTTCGCTTCTTCTATGGCGGAAACGGACCCTTCCTGGGTTCTCCGCAACCTCTCTCGCGTTTCCACCCAAATCTCGTACCTCTCCTCCTTTAAGCCTATCCTCAGAACCCAATGCTGCGACCTAGCTCGCCGCATACGCTTCCTCGCTCCTCTCTTCCTCGAATTGCATGACAACGTCGTCTTGTCCAGTGCCGTTTCCTTCCACGCGCTTCAGGAAGCGCTCTTCAAGGCCAAGGATTTGCTCCAATTCGCCACCACCGCAAGTCAGGTTTTCATGGTGCGATCTTCAATTCACTCCAGGAGCTTTGTGTAATTAAACTGCATTACTCGTTTGTAAAATGATTGTTAAATATTTTGTTTTAATTATTTTAAAATTCATTAAAAGTTACAAGCACCTATTACACCATATCTATACTTTAATGAGATTCACTGTTTTACCCGTAATTTTATAATTTTTTTAAAAGAAAATTAGGTTTAATTACTTGTTTCTCAATGTCTCTACAAAATATTGACTTTGATAGATTAAGTAAAATTAATTTATTTTTATATAAAATACATCGATTTTGATATATTAAAAAAATTTTAGTTTATTTTAAAATATAAAAATCAATATATATTAATGTATTCTGAAGACACATATAGCATCAGACAATTCAAATTTATATAAATGAAATTTGTAGTCTTCATTGAATAAACTAAAAAATATTAAAATTATATGTGTATGTAGGTACTAAAGATGATAAAGAATAAAAAAATTATGTATGTCGCTGGAAGGAAATGTTTTTAGATATAGGAATTTGAAATGGAAGGAATTGTAAGAGTAGAAACCACAGTAATTTAATCAGCAATGTCTGTTCAAAAGAGAATTAGGGTAGCCAAATGAGTAGTTAAACTGGAATTGAATTAATATTGTGCGTTCAAAAGAATATTATAGGGTGTGTTGCATGTACTTCTTTATGGTTTGCTTTTTGTAATGTCATTTGTTGTATATTTGAATTTCATTTGGTGTTTGGTTCTGTGGATGTTGCTTGGAATTGCAGATACTGGACAGAGAGCAAGTTAAGCACAGATTCACAGATGTTGCTGTTCGTTTTGAACATGCTATGAGCAAGATCTCCTTTGATGAGCTTGATGTTTCAGAAGAAATCAAGGAACAGGTGAATAATGTTTGTAAAGCTTTCTTTCTCGGGAGAACTTGATACTTCTAACTCAAGGAGAATATTGCGTGTTAGTAATTTTATAAAGGTGATTGAGTACATTAAATATCTTGAGAAATAATTTTATTTTTTCTTTTTGGTTATGCCATGAAGCATTGCTAATTGCTAAGAAAGTGAGGTCACATTTGGGTAAATAGTTTAGTGCGTGTCAGATTAAACATATTTTTTTGCTTACTTTTGTCAGCTTGGGAGAGCTTTAAAGAAATAAGTGATTATTTGTTCAGACTTGTTTAATTGTTTATTTTTTCTTTTTTCGATTTAACAATTTCATTAAGGCAGATTATTGCTCTTTCTCCATATTGAAGCACCAAAATATGTGAAACTTGTAGCTTGTTTATATAAGCTTCGCTAAGAAAAATATCGGAATAAGCTAAAAAGAGCTGACAGAAAAGTCATAAGCCACTTTATAAAATTAAATATTTGTTTAAGTGTTTATATTAAAAGTTAAGCTCAAATAAGTTTTTTTATAGATCTTTCAAATATCCTCCAAAAAATATTATTTTCCTTGGTTTCTTTGTCTTCATTTTTGTAGTGAGTTCATCAATATCTTGTTTGTCTGTAGATGCCACTTTTCGTTCTGTCTTAATTGTAAGTTCTCATTTCTCTGCTACTGTTGTCATCTTCAGGTTGCACTTGTGACCACTCAGTTTAGAAGAGCTAAAGAGAAGTTTGATCCACCGGGTCTTCAGCTTTATGAACAACTATTGTCTGTTTACAACCAGAGCTATGATGTGAACACTGAAACTGCTGAACTACGTTTAATCTGTGAAAAGCTACAATTTATCAATGTGGATGATGTCAAGCAAGAGTCACTTGCTCTAGAAAAGATGGGCGTAGAGAGGTGGGATCATTCTCAGAAAAGGATACAGGATATGTCGTTGGTTGTGCTGAAAAAAATCCAAGATTTCTTAATGGAGGAATCAGGAAACATTATTGTGCCACCAAGTGAGGATATATGTCGACAAACTGAGGAGTCATTTGTGAAATCATGTACGCAATCACTGGTTATACCTGATGAGTTTCGCTGTCCAATATCTCTAGAGCTAATGAAAGATCCTGTTATCATTTGCACAGGACAGGTTTGTGCTTAATATCACCTTTTTTGATTGTCCTTATGTATTATAGAAGTTCAGAAGCTATTACGGCTGACTGATATGTTTAGTTTATTGGCATGTAACAATAGAAACCAAAGTTGCTTCTTCAAAGTCACCTTCAATTAAGTTCATTTATTATACAGTTTATGGTTGCTAGTTTGAGTTTTTATACAAGGTAATCTATGAGTACTTTTTTGGTTGTTCTTTTCTGTAACGTTATTCAATAACGTGACCTTGTTTACTTTAAACGAACCTTAAACAGCAATTAGTAACCAAAAATGTTGCGTGGTTTTTAGTGGTATATGACTAGGTCGAATATTACCGTATACAAATATGTCAAACTTGAGAGTTATGTAAACTTGAGAACTATGAAACACAGACAGTGGGCACAACACGGGCACATTCACTATGACATCTGTATTATCTAAAATGTAGGACCCGATGACATGGAAATATATATATATATATATATATATATATATATATATATATATATATATATATATATATATATATATATTTGAATTATGTAATATGACAATCAAGATTTATAAATTCAAAATCATCTTAAAAAAGCTAGTCAAATGTAACAGATTGAACAAATTGTTGCCTGGAACAAAAATGGATCTGGATCTAATCTATCCATCTAAAATCCAAAAAGTGAAAAGAGATTTTAGTTCATTTAAGACATTCCACCCCCTTGTTGATCATAATCATTGTGAAAGACACTCTAGCTCAGGTTCTTCTACAAACAAATTAACAATTTCCAGAATTTCACAATCATCAAGTGAATTAAAATCTTTTCTATCAATGACTACATTTTTGTTTCCTCTTCATGATAGTGTGGAGTATTCCTTGAAAGAAGTAGAAGATTTCTGTGAACAAATACCAAATCTCTTGTAAATAGTATCTTCGATATGTCCATAGTAATTGGGAGAAAAATATCTTTAGAATCTGGCTATTCATTTAAACATATTTTTCTTTTGTTATTTTTGATGAGAATGTAATTTGTATGATTATCATTGATAAAATATTGTTTATTTCTTTACATAGTTCAAGTTGGTATAATAACTCCAAATGTTGGGTTAAGAGCTTTGTTTCTGTTGCCACACAAATGTCTGCTGTTGCCATCACCCTTTGAGGTTAATGGTGGGTTAGAAAGGTGTGTATTAAACTGACGATCACAAGGTTGAAAACTGTGTTTCTGATGGAGTCGCCGTCATGCGTCACAACTAGTGTCGACATGAGTTGAAATTTAATTTTGTGATCCCTCTGAAGAGGCTTGAATTTGCAACCTTCAACTTCTAAGACGGAATTTCTGACGTGAAATTTATCCTTTTGGATCCAATGATCTTCCAAATGTGGTGGACTCCTACTAGTTTGGTGGCCGAAAATATTTGTAATGGAGCCAATATATTTAGATGATTTTGAAGGGATGGTCAAGATTAGATCACATAGATGGCAGAGGACTGGGGTCAAATGACGTTAATTTTGTGATTTGGGATAATGAAGCCCCACTAATCATGATCTATGGCATTTCATGGTTCCTGAGATAAGTCGAAACTATATGTTCTAATCCTTTGCTAAAGAGATATGAGATTATTTAAATAACACTTTTCTTTGAAGAAGGATTTTATTGTCTGCAACTAAAGTGGTGTGTTTTAGATAGGTACCAATATTTGGGGATGTGTAAAACAAATGCAACTACACATGTTGAAGTCATGGAAAGAGGAAACATCTTTAAATTCTTAAGTGGCTTGAACCATGAATATGACATAGTTAGGATACAAATATCAGGGAAAGAAAAGTTGCATCCTCTTTTGGAAGCATTTTTTATTAGAAGGGAGAAGAAAGTCAAAAGGTTGTCATACTCAATGAAAGAATCTCCAACATAGACTTCGTCATGAAAATAGGACAAGGAATTTTCAAGGGATTAAACCGAGAAGGAGGTCATCAGTAAAAGATAACCATGGAGAATATTGTTCATACTATAGAAGATCTTGGCATACTAAGGAAACATGTTTCAAACTTTATGGAAGAGATAAAGTCTTGGCAGGCATGGGAGGCAACAAAGGAACCTCACAGAGATGGGTAAGCAATACTACCTCAAAACATGAAGAACATATCAACCTAGTGCTCCACCTCAAGTAGATCTTGATAAGAAAGCTTATAAGGATGAATTTGTTCGTCTGAGAACAATGACTGAATCAACGAGTATGTTCTCTATATTGTGTATCTTGCCCATGAAAGATGAGTTAATTCAATACAATTGGCCCTATGTCTTAGGATGTTTGGGTTATTAATTCAAGACCAACTAATCATATGTATAGTTTTGTGTGGGAGGGTTCAAGTTCCTCAAAATACTTGGGACTAATTCAATTGAGAACTGATAGTGTTTGAAGGTCTCTTTTAAATAAAAAAAGTCATTCTTGTTTCTTTGATTATTGTTCTAGATTCAAATCTTATCCAAGTTCTGTGAAAATGTCGCTCAAATCAAATCGTCTAATCACTAGAACAACAATCTTGGCTTCATAAGTTCCTTTGCTATGAATTCTGTATTGAATACAAATTTGCTAAAGATAATGTTAGGGTTTGATCCACCTTCCAAATCATTTTTCTTGGCTATTTCTCAACCTACATGGAAAATCATCAGTTTGCAGTTTGTTTAGAGCTTCAATCACATTTGATTCTAAGCACAATGAGATTCTTCAAGCATGCAAACAAGGTAATCCTTTCTATGCAAACAAAGGTTGGTAATTCCTCCTATGCATCCCTTTATTTAGCAAGTTCTCCAAGAATTCTATAACTTTCCCACCGGAGACCATCTTGAAAGGGGACATATTGTGGCTAGAATTTCTGCCTAGTTTTTTCCAGCAAGGCATGTACCAGGACATTAAGAACCACATGCAACAATGTCTCCTGTGCCAACAAGCTAAAATGACTAACATGTTATTTCTGGCCTGTTACAAGCTCTCCAGTTCCTACCCAAATTTAGGAAGAATTGGTCATGTAATTTATTGTTGGCTTACCTCCCTGATGGCTTTACAGTTATTTTGGTGGTTATTGATAGATTATCTGAATGTGCTCACTTTGTCACACTCAAAATTGATTATAACAGCAAGCAAGTTGAAGAAGTATGCAGGAAGCACATTTTGAAATTGCATGGCCTTCCAAAATCAATTGTATCCGATTGAGACAAAGTCTCTAGTAGCAATTTTTGGCAACAATTGTTCAAACTGAGTGGCACTACATTTCCATGAACTTAGCATACTACCCCCAAAGTGGTGAAGAACTGAGGCCCTGAGTTGGTGTTTAGAGATGTATTTGACGTGTTTCATAGTGGATAACCTGAGGGAATGGAGTAAGCTACATCCATGAGCAAAATTTTAGTGCAATCGTTCCTTCCAATCTAGCATTGACGACTCCCCTTCTTAGTTGTTTATAGTGGAGATCTCAATACCATTGTCAATTACCAATTGGGTTACATTGATCCTTCCAATCTAGCATTGACGGTTCCCCTTCTGAGTTGTTTATAGTGGAGATCTCACAACGTTTCCAATTACCAATTGGGTTACATTGATCCACCCTCCCTACAAGAGTTGTTGCAACAACGAGACCTAGCCCTCATCTAAAAGACCATTCAATTAAGGCTTAACATCAAATGAAGAAATTTGAGACAAAAAGCGTATTCCACTAGAGTTTTGAGAAGCTGAATTCTTGTTGGTCAAATTATAGCCATATAGACAACATCCAATGGCTCTTCAAAAGCTTCAGAAACTAGGACTATAATATTTTGGTCCTTTTCCCATTGTCTAAAAAATTGGTTCAGTGGCATATAAGTTACTCGAGTTTGCTTCAACTGAAATTCATCCATCTTCCATTGTTTAAAGAGATGCAAAGATGATCGTCAAGAGCTATATCTGCCACTTCCCTTACTCATCAATGTGTTCAGCCCTATTGTTGAATCTAACAGAATTCTTGATTCTCGAATTATCATAAGAGGTGATCAACATATTGCTCAAGTTTCCCAAGTTTCCATCAATCGAATGGTTTAGATGCAACTCAAGCTACTTGCCAGGACACCGTTATTATTAGCAGAGATTATCCTAACTTCAACTTTGAGAACAAGGTTGTTTTTTATGGGTGAGGGAATGTTATGAGAGTAGAAGAGTCGCTGGACAAGGAGTCACATGGAAATGATGAATTGGTTAGAAGGGAACGTGGGAAAACCGTTATGAAGAATAGACATGTGGCAGAGGGCGAGGAAGGCAGGAATATATTGGAATTTGTTTCATCTCTGCCTGGCAATTTCTATTCTTCTTCTCTGTATTCTGTTTCACTGATTACAGTGCTAGCCATCGTTCCTAGATGTAAAGAACCATATACTGCTTACTAGATCCATAATTTAGAGATTTCATTATTACACTATTGTTTTTCTTTGCCTTTTATTGTGAGCTTCTTACATAAACTTTGTAAACTTGACTCATAAATTGAAGAGTTTTCTCAATATAAAAATAACATTAAAATATGTATATTATACCGAAATACTCCCATATCTAAAAATTAAACTGTAAAAATCAGGCTTGTCAGCAGTTTTCAGCTTCTTTTTGCTGCTCTGTTTGAATCAGGCTTGTATGTGATCATAGCTTATATAATAACTTTTAGTTATTAGAACTTTCTAATCTAATTTCTTTTCTTAAATAAAATACTATGATACAATTAGATGAAGATAACCGCATGTATCATTGAAAAATTGGTTTCTTATATAGTGGATAAAGATAACTTGGATACCAAAAGATTTTCTGTTTTGTATTGTACTTAGGAACTTGTAAGTAATGCTGACAATATTTGGGAAAAAACCAGTTCTTATTCTCCTTTCCCTTTGGAAGTAAGGGTAATATAATGTTATTCTGTCTGAAGCAATGCGTTAAAAGCTGTGAAAGTTTTTCATTTTAAAATCAACAGAAATTTGGGTAGATTCCATAGAATGCTTGATTTAGTTTTCTGAGAGCACTGCTATCAGTGAGCATGAGGCTTAACAATGTTAATTAAAACAACAATTCTGGTTGGGTGATATCATTCTCAAAAGGATGCATTTGAGTTTGAGGTACTTGAAAAGATGCATTGAAACTATATTTCAGTATGAAGGATGCTGGCCATTGGATCTTTTCTAGTATTGTCAGTGGCTGAGCTGGGTTGGACCAGTGTTTTCTTTTCTTTTCATTCTGGGGTGGTTAGTGGGCTTTGGTCAGTGGCAGAGTTATCCATTAATATGATCATGGTTGACTGGGGGGATGCTTAAGAAAAACACTATGTAACAAATAGTGGATTTAAAAAAAAAAAAAATTAAAGATGACTCCCCCTTAGTCTTGGTGCTTGATAAGATGATAACAATACTTTTAACATATCCATAATTTAGAAAATATGGGCTTGTAAGATAATATATTATTTAGAAGTTGTCTACATTTAGTAACTTTGTAATTATGTTATCTTGACTCTTTTTGCAGACATATGAACGATCTTGTATAAAGAAATGGCTTGAAGCAGGACATGGAACGTGTCCCAAGACTCAGCAGATTCTTTCCACTCCCATCCTCATACCCAACCATGCTTTATATGGCCTGATATCAAGTTGGTGTGAGGCAAATGGAGTGGAACCACCTAAAAGGTTAGGGAATTTATGGCTCTGTAAGACAACATTGGATGGATCTTCTGAATTAGTAGATCTTGATATCTTAGTGAGCAAACTTTCTTCCAGAGGTATTGAGGATCAACGAAGTGCTGTAGGTGAGCATTGTATCGCATACATTTCTTCTCTTCCTCTCTCTCTCTCTCTTCACAATATATTGGTTATTGTGGTTTAAGTGGTAGGATTGCTAGCTGTTAGAGTGATGGCAACATAACTTACGAAATTAGTAATTTTGAGATTAGTGGATTTAGGGAAAATTTGTAATCAAGAAAATTGAGAGGACTATTTTTTGTTGATGCATACCAATGTTAATCTTTGATGTCTGCAAAATCTAATTTGATGAAAATATGAAGTAGAAGATAAGATGAAAGTAATCTATCGCATGAAAGCTAGAATCTAGTATTTACATGAAGTACAAAGTTTGATTAAAACAAACAATCAATAGGATTGCATTATTCTGCTATGTTCCTTCTTTCGGAAAGGAAGTATAATAACATGTTGAACAAACCTTTAATTTATTCTGCATTAATGAGGAATATGTGAAAATGAGTACCTACTATTGAAGCTATAAAAGAAAATATGAAAAATTAGTGAAATACCCTTAGAACTGGAAGTTTAGAATTAAATAAAATATGGCTTACCACATACTGTACTAATTGTTTCCACAACGTAATGTTGATTGGGTATGGCCTTTCGGATTTGGAGTATCGTTACAACCATCCGTAATTTAATTCAAAACATCAAGATGATTTTGATTGTAAGGCTTCTGTTCAGTAATCCTCTGAAGAGCTAATAATATGAAAAAAGTAAATGAAGGACAAAGAATTAAAGGGTTATAAATACAACCAAGTTTTTAATAAAATCACTTTGAGGTTAGGGCAAGGTATTTTCAGTGGTTTCTCCTGATATTTTCTTAAATGTTTTTTAGCCTTACACATTGGGCTATCTTCTATGTCTGATCCACTTTTTTTCAAATGGTATATCTCACACCACTAGACCACCTTAGGCAAGTTTCCATTATCTTCTCAATAGGTATTAGTCCAACTTTCTGTTGGATAAATTTATTCCTGATGTTATCTTTATTGTATTTCCCTCATTGCTTCAGGATTCTTATCTTCAATACACTAATTATTTTGCATACTAGGCTCTTCATTAACCAAAATTCAGTACCGCATCACTGGTCCTACAGCTGTCTGGTATAATTTTCTGTTGAGTTTCTTCAGCAGTTAGGCACATTATGACCATAAAATCAAATTGGTTCCTCGATATGCTGGTATGTGTTAATCTACCACAATTTACTTTTTCCCTTAGTTTCATAACGTGGATCCAAAACACAAGTTTGGCTCCTATCTAGTTTGCATAGTTTTGTAATTGTATGTCTCCTTTATTCTTGTAAATAGGTACCAACGTTCTTTTTGGTACTCAATTTTAAATTTTCTTAGGCCTCGTTTTTGCATTGAACAAATTCGTATCTAACTTAATATTTCCATCCTTTAATTGTTCGATAGGTATATGATATGGTAAATTTATTTTTCATCTTCTTTACCATGTCACTTACCCAAAGTTCTCTGAAATTGTGGTAGGTTTAATTTGGGTTATCCTTTCTAGTGCTAAAACTCCTCAAAGTCCATTATTCTTGTATATTCATCATTGAATAAACTGTAGAAACAAATCTTCCATCATTCCATTATATCATGCTTAGTTAACAAAACATTTTCATCTTTGTTATTGTATTTTACTTTCTTTCTCTTCCGAGGCATGTTTGTATATAACTCTCCCCAACTTTTTGTGCCTAAAGATTGATATTACCTCACAACCTTCAGCAAACGCATTCTTTGTCTTAGCTTTATTGTTTCCCATGATTTTAGCACTTCCAAAAGCAGTGTTGTCCGTTCTTTTATGCATATATATATATATATATATATATATATATATATATATATATATATATATATATATATATATATATATATTGTGTTTTCTGGGGGGGCTTATTTTACTTAAAAAGGAATTTGTTATCTGCTTTTTTTTATAGCATGATTTAATGCTAGTATGTACCATTCTCCGAATTGCACTTTTCTCCATATTTCCCTCCCAGTATGATGACAGCTACAACTGGTGGCCTGGTGAACTTCTTGCTAGGTTTAATGCATATAGACAGAATCTAGCTAATATAAATTATGCGAGCTAAGTGCACAGAGGTATAATTGTATGTTTAAAATTAGATTTAAGAAAGCATCACAAATTTATAATTTCTTTTGGGGTTCTGGGGAGTAGACTAAATAAAAATTTAGGATGAGATAATGTTCCCTTTCTAAATTTAATATGCCGTAAGCCTTAGTAGTATCAAACCCAAGACCCATCTGTCTATGCAGTTCAATCCTACAAATGAAGAGATCATAGATTTATTTTCAGAGGATTTTTGCTTTGCCTTTTGACATTGTTTTAGTTTGAGGAAAAGCATTTTTATAGACCTCTCAAATCCCCACCGTTGTATTTCCTATTAATGTTGTATGTTGATAGGAGTGCCTTTATCCTCATTGTATTGCAGGGGAGGTCCGACTTCTTGCCAAGCAAAATAGTCAAAATCGAATGCTGATTGCTGAAGCTGGTGCTATACCTCGCCTTGTTGATCTCCTTTACACATCTGATGCTGTCATCCAAGAACATGCAGTTACTGCTCTTCTGAACTTGTCTATCTATGCGGACAATAAAGAGCGTATCATGGCTGCTGAGGCTGTGCCAGGCATCCTTCATGTGCTAGAAAATGGTAGTATGGCAGCCCGAGAAAATGCAGCAGCCACCTTTTTCAGCCTTTCTACGGTGGATGAGAACAGACTAGCAATTGGTGCATCTGGAGCAATCCAGGCATTAGTTACTCTATTTTGCGAGGGAAGTCCAAGAGGGAAGTTGGATGCTGCAAAAGCACTTTTCAATCTTTGTTTATCTCAAGGAAATAAAGGACGGGCAATTAGGGCTGGTATTGGGCCCAAGTTGATAGAAATGCTAATAGAACCTGATGGGGCAATGAGAGACGAGGCATTGGCAATAATGGCTATAGTAGCTAGCCATCCCGATGGAAAAGCAGCAATTGGATCTTTGAATGTTGTATCCACTTTGGTGGAATTATTGAGCAATGGATCTCCTAGGAACAAAGAGAATGCAACTTCAGTGTTGGTTCTCCTCTGTCATGGAGATCCTCTAAACTTGTCCATTGTCAATTCGCCTATGGTGATCAATATTCTCTTGGACTTGACAGAAAATGGTTCAGAAAGGGCCAGGCGGAAAGCTGGCCAGCTTCTTGAGTTAATAGGAAATCATTGTGAACATACTATGAAAACTTCTAACTAGATTTTAGGTGCATCTGTTGTCATATTAAGTTACAGCAGCCAGCACGGTTTGTGATCAAAGATATGATTTATATACTATAGGCTACTAGTATAGAATCCCCAATATTTCCTTTTGATTTTTAGTTTAAAGGAAATTTCAATTTTACTCTACTAATTATATAGCTGAATTGAAACAGTTGTGCTGTAAGTAAAGCTTGCAACAAGTGTTAAGCTTGAAATATAGATTTTTGTTGACATTAGAAAAAAATTATATATATACTTCATCCGAACTCCTACTGACATTTCTTTTTCCCAGTGAAATGTCTTGAATAGTGTTGTTGAGTCTCATGTTTTAGTGTATCACTTGTGATCCAAGATTCTTTGTCTTTCGGTGGTGAGTCTCAATTACACATCTTGATCCAAAAGGCTACAATATTATAATATGTTTCCCTTTCTTTGTGGGTGTGCAAGTTTTTGTATGCATGTCATATCAGAAAAGATACATGTCTCGATGTTGATTTCCACAAAGATATGGTAAAATGATTGTAGGTAATGGAGGCATGGTTACGTGATTCATTATTCCTGGTTAGGATTCCCTTATAACACACTTTCTTCTTTTGTTTTGGGTGATGTCATTATTCTCACAAAAATGTATTTAGCAAAAAGGAAAAGGGCCACGATGTGGAAATTGCGAAAAGACAGGTATTACGTAATATGAAACAACAGTTGCAGAGGGACCATGAAGGATGATGGATATCAAATTATCTGCATGATTTATGGTATTGTTATCTGTTGAACATTAAAAATACATTGATATTAATATATTAAAAGTTTTTTTAACATATTTTAAAATATCAAAATCATTATGTATCAGTGTATTTTAAAGACATAACAGAAGAACGATGGAATAAAAAATCCAAATTGAAGAATGATGTTGTGTACTGAAACATTATCATGAAAAACAGTGAAGCAGGTACTTGAGGTTGTTAGAAGGAGATGATGGATAAAGAAGGTTGCAATTGCAAAGGTGAATCAGCATGGTAGTGAAAGAGACACACTGCCACTACATAGACCAGGAATCAGGAAGACAGTAACTGGATAGTAACGTCTTCCAACATTATTAGTTTGCCAAATTTGTGGCTGCCTTCTCTTTCAAACTAATTTCATTTTCCACAATGCGTGCATCATCTCATTAACAAACCCACATCTTCATGCCTTTTCGATTATCACCAAAACCCACTTCTTGGAACCCTCCTAATAATGTTCTTCTTTATTTGGCTCATCATACTTCAAAAATTTTCCCACTTTTAGCTTTATTAACTCATTTTTGCTTTTGGAATTATGAAACTTCTATTTTCTAGTCTTCATACCTGAAAATAACTAATTTTATTCTTTACTTATAGTTTTTAATCTTTTTAGCCCTTACAAATGTTATTTTTAATTGTTATTTATATTATCTAAATTAATAGAGACTAATATTAGAATAAAAATAATTAAATATTATAAATATTATATATAATCAGTGATTTAGTTTTCAGATTTCTAAATATTATAGATATTATATTAATTGGTATTTTGTTTCAGTTTGTTGGTATTTTTTTATTCAAGAGAGAAACAAAGAAATTTCATTATTTTATTCTAATAGCTAAATGAGATTCAAAATAATATGTTTAAGGATTAAGAGAAATGAGATTTTAAGTACACAAATTAAAAAGTTAAAATTTGTATAATTATAAAGAATAAATAAATTATTAACCTTGTTTTTCATAGTTATACCAAACAAAAATAACTTTGTTTATTTTGATTTTAGATAGAAGTACAAACTTGGTAGGATGATCATGATATTACATGGGTCAGAGTAAAATAATAGATCAAATTTCCTAACAGACAAGTATTTTAAAATATAAATATATATTAGAAAAAAAAATTCATTAAAATTATGTTTATTTAAGTGAATGATGAATATATCATTAGTATGATGGTACTATACTTAGTTCTTAAGTAAGAATTGGGGTTTCAACTATGTGCATGGAAGAAATGTGGTTGGAAGAGTAGATCATAGTCTAATTAGGTTCTTCAAAGATGATTAGTCATTTTCGTAGCAATAAAACTATTATAAAAGGCCAATCATACAATTTTAACAAATATTTTTTAAAAATATATCAAATGTTTATTGAATTTTCTTGGTTGTTATTGTCAATGACAAAATATAGAACAATAAAGAGTAAAAAGAAGAAGAGAGTTTACTCCATAATTATTTATATTGAATATATAAGTTAATAAAAAAAGAGAGAAACATTGCATTTTCAAAATCTTAAATTCAAATTCAACTTAAGAGATTGCTAGACATACCTTTCAATATTTTTCATATCCTTTACCTTTTGTTAATAATTTTACATTTTTTTTTCTCTTCTCACTCACTCCACTCCTTCATTTCATGTTTCTCTCACTAACATCTTTCTTTAGCCACCAAGTTAGCAAGTGTATACATAAGTTTATACATAAGTTTAAAATTTAGATAATTTTTTTAATAAACTAAAATTAGTTTATACATAAGTTTAAAATAAGAAATTAGATGAGAAATTTTCAAGAAAAATTAGCCAATATCTAACTTAAGAAAAAAAAAAATATTTTCTTAAGTTCTTGGGAAGGACTTTTTCCTCTTTGTAAAACTTGAGTGCTTTAATATGGAATATCATAACTAGTGACCATCTTTGTAGCTACTATATATTGAAAAGATTGCATATAGTTTGAATATTCTATTGAGGGCCAATCTTCCTACTTTGCAATTAAGGGGCATGCTTAACAAAATGGAAAGGTATTTTGGATAATATCAAAAGCAAAAAAGCACAATATGTAGGAGTACTTTAGCAATTAGAGGGGGTACACTTAGTAGTTAACTTCAACATTTTAACTCACCTTCTCTTAGTTTTACACCAAACAAAAAAGTCACATAATAATGAAAGTAAAACAATCAAATAAATGTTAGGTATAGAGAGCCAAAATATATTTTATCTTCTATTTTTTTTCAAACACAATTCATATATTTTAATAGGCTGAATGGATGGAATGGACTCATTTTTATAGTCTTAATATCGAGACCCTGATTTTAATTTAGTATAGTTATATTTTCAATGATATTTTAAAATCACGAATCAGACACAGGTAAATAAAATTTCTCAAAAGAAAAAAAAAACTTTTAATTGAAAAATCCAAAAAATAGAGCTATGGCAAGAGTTAGGAAAACGACATGCCACTTTTTTTTATTTTTGTAAACAAAGAGATGTGACTTTTATGAAAGAGAAAAAAACCAAAAATATATGCCAAATGTTACCTTTAAAGTTGAATTAGAAGCGTATAAGATTTTCTCATCTTATGAGCTAAGCTCATTTTCCTAACACCCACTATATCCTCTTTTATTCTTCTCTCAACATACATTTCTATGAAATAGTGGCCTAACTTTTAATATTGATTCACATACTTTTAATTAGGAAATAAAAGGAAGAAAAAGTGAGAAGAATAAAATCTAATAATTTGTTTTTATCAATGCCTGCGTTCATGGATAAATTTCATTCTCCTCCACACTTTTTTTCGATTATCTTTTTGTTTTCCACATAAAGGTGTAAAGTAAAAAAAAAAAAATATAATAAGAAATTATGCATTATCCGTTTTTATTGTCCATTTATGATAGAAAAGACGTAAAGTTACGTTAACCCAGACACTTGGCTGTATTAGTAGAGCACTTCTTCCTACCAATAAGAAATCGTTTTCCGAATATATTTAATATGTAAAAGGTTATTTTTCTGTTAATAATTAAATAAACTCTATCCATTTTACGAATGAATTTTACAGTTTTAATTTCCTTTTCCGATAATATTAGTAGACCTTCTATATTAATGAGTTTAGTTTCAGTCATTTTGAAAGAAAAAAAAGAAGTGCAAATACCTTCTATGTTAATGAGTTTTGACCTAACTCAAATCATAGTATTTTGATTAGTTCAATTCACGAGTTTTGCGGTCAAACTCCACATAAGCATAATAAATATCAAAACACAATTTCTATGTCTTTTTAACCTAAGCTACAATTTTTTTTTTCTGTTAAATGTGAGTATTATAACACATGAAAAAAAAAAAACAAAAAAAAGCGTCCCAGGCAACCCCTCTTGAAATCTAAAATGCCGATGCTTATGTTCGGATTAGCCTCAAAATAGTGTGGTTAAATCCTAGCTTCATTTCACAACATCCACCCATCCACATTTTATTTTTTAGAAAAACATTTCTAGTATCGTTAAAGTTATATTTTTTAAAGAAATATTGTTATTTGTGTAGGTTAAACCCTAAACCCTAAAATTTTAATTTTTAAAAATATTTTTACTTGTGTTGATCAAGCCCACGCTACATATTAAAATTTTAATATCAATATCATTACCAGCATCAGTTTGACCCTAGCGGGCGGTCCACCCCTTAAAAATATCTTATTTTATTGAAAAAATATTTCTTTGGATTAAACCCTAAACTCTCGCTACATAATTAAATAATTTAATTTGTTTATATGATTTATATAGACGTTCGTTGGGCCCTCATTTTTTATATATCTGGAATATTTTGTTAGTATGTTTTTTTTTGGAATATTTTGTTAGTATGTTTTATATATCTGGAATATTTTGGTCATATGTGTGTTTTTTTTACTGTTCGAAACTAAATTGTGTTGAGTGGATGAATTGATAAAAGCTTGATATAATTATTTCAATTGTTGAAATTGAAACTACGAGGCAACAAGATAATTTGTTCTATGGATATGAAATATCAAAAGATCCATTCATGTCCTAATTAGTGTATTTTATATAGAAAAGAGTTTGCACAATTAAAAATTGGACCAAGTGTGGGTTGGCATGTTTTAAGGTCAAAGATGGTGATTAGAAGAATACTAACGAGGTTGGCTACAATGTATACAACTAGGGATATTAACAGGGCTGATAGGGTACGGGTAGTAACTCCTCTGTATCCTATCCATTGGATAAATATTCCTTGTATCCGTACTCATATTTGTGCAGATATCCGTTATGCGGGTATTCTCATATTTTTTTAATATCCAAAGATATTCACGGGTACCCGTGGGTATTTATAAAAGAAATATTTAATATTTAATAAAAAAATTTAACCATACATTCAAATAAAAATACAATGCATAACCTTTATAAATTTCAAACAAAGTGAAACTAACTCATTTAAATAGTGTTGAATGACAATTTACAAATAAATGAAGATTTTTAAAGATCAATTGATAAAAAATAACTCATTCAAAATTAATGTGTTAATGTTTTAATAATTTTTTAATTTAAATTAGAATATACCGGGTACGGATACTATGATACTCGTACCCACCCTATTAACATACTAATATAAAAAATACTCGTACATGTTATCCGTGAGTATTCTTTTTCAATATTCATTTCCTACCCGTTGCGGGTTTTATTCGCGGATATTCGCAGGTACATATTTCTTTGACATCCCTAGACACAATCCTACTTCGAAGACAATTTGGTATCTTCCAATAAGCATATGTTTGTGAACCAGAATGATGTTAAAAACCTTAGATGGAATACCGGAGTGCGGAAATGTGATGAACTACTACGTCATCCAACTTATTCTGTGCAATGGAAGAACATTGATAAAGAATTTCTTGAATTATGAAATGAATCAAGGAATTTAAGCTTGGACTAACTATTGTAGAATGAATATTTATGAAAATTTAAGTAACAATCATAGTTCATGGTCTGTTTTGCTAGTGGTTTATAACTTGTCTCAAGGTTTGTGTATGAAGAGAAGATACATGATACTATCTATGATGATTTTTGATCCACAACAACTAGGGAATGACATAGATGTTTATCTCAATCTATATTATTACATAATTGATCGGTATATTATGGTGCTCCAGTTCTCTACACACAGTGGCGGACCCAGGAAGGGACGGGGGGGGGGGGGGGGGGGGGGGCGGGCCCCCCCCCCCGTTTTTTTTTTTTTTTTTTTTTTTTTTTTTTTTTTTTTTTTTTTTTTTTTTTTTTTTTTTTTATATAAAATTTTTTTTTTTTTTTTTTTTTTTTAA
>Ga0214544_1002860_pt1 | contig 36005 bp, 13 predicted proteins | sample CNSS3metaG_FD_160074 | JGI IMG/M metagenome (GOLD analysis project Ga0214544, IMG submission 160074) | Root nodule microbial communities from cowpea collected in UCLA plant growth center, Los Angeles, California, USA - CNSS3 | ecosystem: Host-associated > Plants > Roots > Nodule | place: USA...
AAGTTGTTCTTATTTTCTTTCCCTAAACATATAGGGTCCCCATTTCAAAAAGACAAGTTGAAGAACTTATGTGATTCTAAGCATTTGTACAAGAACCAACCAATCAAAGTGACCTTCAAACACTTTTGTAAGAAAACGGTGTTCTTTGTCTCATTATCGGCAAGCCCTAATAATACCATTAATTAGCATTATTTTCAGTTTTCTCAAAACCAATTATGTTCGTTCTTATGTACATCTATATCACATCATAAGGTAAACCTAAAATTAGTTTATCTTTCACAATTAACAAAACGTAAATTAATCAAACAGGAAGTGGAAGACATAAAGTGGCCATGGCCGGAGAAGATCTTAATCAAATTCACAAATTCCAATTACATGCTAATTAATTATCACGGCTCAGGCTCACTGGCCACTGAGTTGGACTCTCATCGCCCGAGTCCACTCAGCCGAATCATCGCCCAGAAAAACCAAAACAATTGTCTTTAACTACCCATCACTTACAACCTCGTTAACAATAAAAATAAATATGACACACACAAAACTTATATTCAGTTTCATAAATAGTTTTAGTATTATTTTTTTAACTAAAATAACAGTTTTATTTTGATAAATCATCAAAATAATACTGCAATTCTAGTTAAAAAAACAGAACTAAACTTACTTACAAAACTGTGTTTTTGTGTTTTATGACCAGGGGAAACATAAACACTACACTCTACAAAGTGGTGTTTATGTGTGGCTGCATAGCTTTTACGATAAATTTTATATATTCTACCAATTTTATGGTGCAAACCCGGAGAAAGCCCAAACCTGAACCGGGCCATCACCCATCGAACCCGGTCTGGCTCCAGACCGCGTCACGAACCCGGCTCAAGTCACGGCCCTTCAACGTGCGGCCCACGCCTTCAAACACCGAATTCGCCACCATCTTTTGGCTACGCGCCAAGTACTCATGCGGTGGCTCCATCTCCGACTCGTCATCTTCCTCCTCATCGTTCATCGACTCGACCGAGTCCACTCGGAGAATCTTGCTCCAGTCGGGCACGTTCACCGGCAACGATGTCGCCACGTGGCGTCCGCGAGGTGTCGCTGCCATCTCTTCACGCGCGCGGAACTGATGCACGATCCTCTGCGACGAGCCACTCGCCGGGGCTTCAAACGCTAACGACAGACCTCCCACGCGCCGGTGGTCCTGCGTTTCGCGTGGAATCCGCCGCCTGTAGTTCCCGCCGTTGCTTCCGGAAGACACGTGTGGCTCCCACTCGGGCTCGCCGGAGTCATCTCCGGTGCTCCAGATATCCTCCTCACGAAACTCCGACGGGTCCACGGCAGCGGAGCCGCGGCTGTTGGAGTAGTCGTAGGTTCCCAGGAAACGTTCACTCCGGCTGGTGGTTAGTTTGCGACCTTTAGCCATATGCGGCGGCGGAATCGATTGCGCCGCCGCCGGAGATTTGATCGGAAGTGGCTAACAACAAATATATACGCACTATTTTTTTTAGCTCTGGTCTTGCGAATCCATTTCTCTGATGCTTGAGCTGGGGGGCACACAGGTGCCACTGCCTCTGTATATATAATGTTTGTCAGCAATTTCATTTGAATTTGTATTTGGGGTTCATTTTCTCTGAATTTACTCTTGTGTAAGTAATGTTACGGTGACATGGAATTTAACTAATGGCGACGACAGAGTTAACGTTGAAAAAACATATTATTACAACATTACGTTGGTGGCACGCGACTGTGGCGGAGCGTGGGATAACTCGCCAATTTTGCGAGAGTGAAAAAGAATGGCACCACCGTGTCTGTCTTGGGTAAAAGTTTCTACTTTTGGGATGTTAGACCATCTCTCTGGAACATATGAAAGGCTATTTTTCCATTTTTGGCCCATAGTAGAGAGTTAGAGAGGCTTCGCTCATTTTTCATTGCGGTCAAAACAGAGGAAAAAGAAAGATGCAGAATATTCAGGTTTTTTTAGTGGTCACACACTCTCACTATGTTAATAAATCTATTCTTTATTATTGTTTATTTTTATTTTGTATTTTTCTTTTTTAATCTTTTGTTCTGAAAGGCATGGCATGATTTCTTATTTGGGTTTTATAGTAGAAAGAGACGTGAAAGGAAAATAAACATTTGTCGTAACAATTTCTATCTCGCTTGGAATAGAATAATAGAACACCAGCAAGAGAAAACAAAAATACTTATTTTACCTTTTTTTTCCTCCAAAAATCAAATAAATAATAGAAGAAAACAAAAACTGTCCTATAATTATCAGTGATGTAAATGTCATTTAATACCGTTATAATTTTCCTTTTTTTAATCTATCAAACAATGGACAAATATTTTTCCTTTTTATATTGGTTTTTTCCACTAAATATATCTTTAAATTTTATATATTTTTATCTTTTATTTCCTTTTTTTTTGACAATGAAGGGGCAATTTCATTTTCTTTCCGTAGTTGTTGTTGAGAAAATGAATGTAGGTTTCGAGTTTTAAAATGCACTGGTACAAGAAATCCAGTGTCCATCCAAAATGTACTTGAGTTTCAATTCAAACCGTTATTGTGACTGGAAAACTTTGTATATTATTAGTACGATATATAAAGATAACTTTATAATATTGAGATTTGAAGACGATTGGTAGAGAATTAATCTAAAATTATTTTCTAAACCAATCTATATTGTTTGTAATAGAAATTTATCTAGAAAAATATTTGGAATTTAAAACAAACATAAATTTCTAATATTCTCTTCTTATTCAACCAAAATGACCAATGACTTGACTCTTTGATTCAAGAATCAAATAACCAAAATACTTGGAGAGTGGTCCTTTATAATAGTACAGGAGATTCTGTATCAGGTAGAAAAATGACAAAAATTAACTCAGTTGGTTCGAAAACACAATGTGTCATTGATGCATTTAGAATGACAAAGTCCAATTCGTAGTAGATTTTTTATGTTAGAAAAAATATTATACATTAAAGGTATGAATAATTGATCAAGAAAGACAGACAGAGAACCTAATTAAATATAATTTTTTGTGCTTTTGAAATTTTGTTCACCTTAAAATTATATAACATTTTCAATAGTATTCAATCCTTTGTATCAATGTTATTATTATTGTTTTCGTCATAGTTCTTGATATTTGTGATTTTTACCTGCGTTATTTTGCATTTTCAAAAAGAGTTTCCTTATTGATGATTTTAAATTTTATGTACAATATACTTTAATAAAGTTTTATATAAAGTTCATGTTTTAAATATAGGACACTGAGTATGGCTCCTATATTATAGATGTTCTGGTTCTGACTATTGTTGCAACTTTTTCTAAAAATAAGACATAATCACAATCACATTGTGATTACAAATCGTTATTTCATAGTATTCCTTAATTAAATAATTTTTAAACTAGTATCATTGACTTGTAATAGTTAGGTTGTGGTCCTTTGCAAGTATAATATATGTGAAATCTTGTTTATGTTAAATTGTCTAACTTATATTGTGATCATGATACTTATTTTGTTTTTTTACCCAATTAAGAAGGTGAGAGTATAAGTCACTTTGAGAGAATAAATATTCATTCGGACACAAATCAGAAGTATCACCTATTAAATATGTTTCTCCTTAAATCGGATATATAACACGTTTTTTATTGAAATATGTGCCTGATAACGGATGCAATTGACCTAATTATTGGATTTTATATAAATTTAAGTATTAATAAACAAATTATATCAGACATAATATATATAAACGATTTTCTTATTAAGTATTTCAAAAAGTTAATAACAAAGAATATGTATTAATAAGAGTTACGAAAGGAATCAGTCGTCTTCGTAGACATGGTATATTATGTTATCAAACATTTAGAAAAAGTGAATAAGTTGTTGAATTTGAAGTTATATTTTTAAGGATAAATGATATAGCTTTATTGACAATATAAATTTCCATACCGTTTTTTAATCACAAACTGAATATGTAATAAATTTGTTGACTTTTATAGTAATTAGATTAAAGATACTAAAAATGTCTATTACCTGTTACAATATAAAAATTTTCCCTGTAATATCGTCTATTAAAGTTTTTTTTTTTTTCAAAATTCTCTCACACAAGTAAATAATAGAAAGTCGTGTTTGATATTACGAAGAGTTAAGATACGTGCACGTCCACGCCGATTTTAAACATCGATGGTGAAGAAGACGAAGGTATATTGTGTTTTATTGACCAAAACGATTTTATTCGGTAAAATATTAACGAAAATGATATTTTTAACTATTAAATTTTGACAATTTTTTTTATAATATTAGATGTTATATTTTAAGTGGTTTCAGAATATTGAAAATGAGAAAATAAAAAAATAAAAAGTCACTTAAAAAATATCACCTAATAAAATTATAAGAGAAAGTTGTCAAAATTTAATAGTTAAAAAATATTTTCCAAATATTAAACATCAATATCACAAATTATTTACACATCTAATTTAAATTTTTGAAGAAGTTAATTTATTTATTAAAATACATATTTGAATTTTTTTTCGATTAAATTATGTACATTCAGTTTTCATTTATACTGTTTAAATAAAAACTGCATTTAAGCGTAATGTATAAGTTATGTGAGCTAAGCAAATTATAAACATCTACATGCACGTGTTTCTCTAATCAGAGAATTATTAATATCATTTATAATTTTTTGTTTCATTTATTTATTTTATGTACTATGCCTTATGAATGCTGACTCTGTCAGTGCCACGTAGGAACACAACGACAGGTTGCAATTCTTTTTCCGTTGAAAATAAAAATAAAAAGATTGCATTGGATGAAGAAATCTGATAACGATGGCAATGACGCTGGATTTAACCTTAGCAAATAATTGGGACTTTGTTAGATTAAAGTTAAACTAATCCAACTTTAATCCAACCCACAATATGATTTCAAACAAATAAATACATAAATATTATTTTTTTCACTTCTATTTTCATTATTATAATTATTTGAAATGCCTCTTTCCTCAATTATTAATAAAAATGGGTAAAATCATACTTTTTATCTGATTTATGTCTATTCAAAGTTTTATTATAGTTTCTTTTATTTCCATTTTTAATTGTTGATGACATCACGATATTGAAATTGTTGGTTCAGTTTAGGCAGATAAGCAAATAACTTAAAATGCTATCAATTGATAAATAGACAATTAAACAAAAACAGAAATATAAGGTATGATAGGTTTACTAATGAAAACGATTGATAAAGAAAAGGAAGAGAAAGGGGAACCATACAAAATCTAGATAATTGTTTAGATAATTTAACAAAGAATAATTATTAGTGGTTACACTATATATTAATCGTTTTATTTTAAAAAAAATATTTTTCCAATTTAATTACCAAGTTATAATTTTATATTATTAAAAATACTTGTCAAAGTAATTCATATTTTAATATATTTTAAAAATAAAATAAAAATTAAATCAACGAATAATTATAATATTATAAACAGTATTAGTATTTGATAAATGTGATAAGAACAAAAATTAATATTTAATATATTTTAAAATAATTCATTAATTCTGATTCACGAAACTTTGAAATAATTTCGATTAATATCTACACACACATAAATTATGTAAATTGAACTTTTAATTTAAAAGTATATTTCGTAAAAGCATAATTGAAATGGAAGTTATTGAATGATTTATTTACTTTACATAATGTAATTTAATTTTTTTATATGTTTTCTTGTAAGAGAAAATGTAAATAAGCAATTTCAAATTATAACCATAGATGAATGAACTGTGTTTGATTTTTTTTTTAGTTAACGATTTATAGCTCGAATGCTGAATATTTAATTATATGAAACAGTTGTTTCTTATTCATATTAAATGTGTTTAATTAAATAAAACTATTTTCCGTAAGATGTATTTGTAATTTTTAAATTAAATAATATAGTTTAATATTTTTTTTCGCATAAAATATATTTCTTTATGTTTTACGTTTAACATTGGTCATATAAAAGAAAAGGATCTCACATTTTATTTTCCGTCTTTTCAGTTTCTCTTTCACCTTTTCTACCTTATTATCACTTTCAAGCAGCGGAATGACAAGATTTTATTTCCCCTTGTAGATCCTCTTTTTATTTTTTACTTAACTTTTATTCCAAAATGGAATGTTGAGTCAGTATATATATATATATATATATATATATATATATATATATATATATATATATATATATATATATATATATAATTTTTTTATAATCTCACTTCCAATTCGTGAAAAAATCGAGAGAAGAGCCGGTTTTCTCTCTTCATTTTTGTAAAAAATAAGGAAAAAAAAGCAGTAAAAATACTACAAAATGAAAAATACAATAAATAAATACAAGAAAGATATTTTTAAGGATTAAATATATTTTTAATAAATAAATACAATTTTTTTTAAGATTAAATATATTTTTGACTATAGAAAGTGAAATTAAAATTTATTATTATCCTAAATTTTATTATATTTTAATCTTCAAATTTTAATAATAAATAAATATATTTATTTTAATTTAACAACATTAACTTTTTTTAAGTTATTAGATTAAAGTATTCTAGAATTGAAATGTATCGAGTGACATAAACAGTTAAATCATCATCTTGAAAAACGTGTTTGATAGTCAAAATAATTCAACACAGTTAAGTTATATATATTCAATTTTTAAGTTTGATACCTAACCTGTATCAAAAGTTTCGAATAAAATTAATTATAATTTTATGTTAAAATTCAGAAATTAAATAAATATTTAACCATATTTTTAATATATATTTTTATTTTCTGGAAGGAGCAACATTCAAGAGGTTCAAGTAATTATTAATCAATAACTTGAATATCATATGTTTTTCTACCACAGGTTTTTTCTTGTCCACACGAGATACTGTGTCCAGTATTCATAATAATGTTGAACACGAAAACCTATTTTTTGTGTGGCAGGACAAAAATCATTGTAAGACAAAGTATGCAGGATCATGGTGGTTCTGTTACGAATGTGCGGTTTCGGGGTGTTCCTTGGTCGTGCTTACACAAGGCTGCTCTCCTGCACATACAAAACTTTAATTTTTCATTTTAATGTTAATTTATGAAAAACAAGGGTGATGTAATATTTAAATAAATTTGGGTTCTGTTAACTTTTAAGAAATATTTTATACTTTTTAATTATCATAAAAACCCTACACAATTTTTTCTTTACTTTTTTATTTCTTATTTATTTTTAAAAAATGATAAATGGCACTTTCATACTTTCTCAAACCAATTATATCTTCTTACCTTTCAAACATTTTCTCCTGCCTATTATTTGATCAGTGAGTTCTGACAAATTTCTATGGGCCTCCGATTGTGGAGTAGGCCGTAAGTGGGCCACTCACGCAGAGTTTTCACCGTGACAGGAGGCCCCATGGGAAGCGGTTGCATTTGGCAGCAGTGGGCCCCGGGCCCAGTTCTGCTTAGAGTTGGGACCCACCGAAGCAGCAACCGAGCATCCTATGCTGTATTTTTAATCCCATCCTCCACACTTGTCATTCATTTCATGATGTCATTCATCTCATCATCATACGCATCCACTTTTTTTATGTCACCGTATATATCCTTTCCACGCACAAAAAATAAAATAATTATATTCAAATCAGATAACATAATGAGAAATAGAGATATTCTTTAAGTGTTTAAATAAAATTATATATATAGTTTTTTTTTTCAAGTAATGTATACATATGGATCTCTCAGTTTAGAAGATTTTGGTCGTGTACTTTGATTACATTACAGAAGCAGTTGGTAGTAGTAGTGGGTGAGTGAGGGTAATTTATGAGGTAGTAAATTTGGGTTTGGCGGCTGTTTATTAAAATAATCCCATATCTTAGGAAACCTCATTTGTTTCTTAGCAAATTCACATGAAGTGGAATGACACAAGGTAGAACAGTCCCACAACTATGTCATCTTCATAAACAAAGACAGCCAAGAAAGTGCCACGAATCGATGTTTGTTTATTTGTGTCAGCCATTATGATGCATACTTGCAGAGGATTCCCTTGCATGCTCCTAAACCATACTGGTATTCTCTTTCTAATGAATATTATTTAACTTTGTTATTACTACATATATAAAGTACGATTTAAAAGATATGGACTCATATTCATCTGCGCAATCAGAATCAGAATCAGAATCTCACCTGTTGTATTAGGCGCCATCCTTACTTACGTAATAAACAAGGAGAATTAAAAATATGCAACAGAGACTATAGTTTTCCATGTGAAACCATGCTTTTCAGATGAGTTGGTATACTTGTTTGTCACAGTCTGACAAAGTCGAATTTCATGTACCTTCACTTATTTTTAGTACCAACATAGCTTCACATTGCACTATTTTAGGGATCAATTCAAGACTCTGCATCACCAGAATGAAAAATTATTGTACTAAGGTCGAATCTATGGGATTTTTGTCATCGGTGAAAGAGAAAAAGAGTCCCCTCTGTATTTTCATTAACAGTATCATTCTAGCATTGCTGTTGTATATTATACGGAGTTTATCAGAAGAAAAAAGGACAGTGCATCTTGAAGGTGTTTGTTGGGTACTGAGTGAAGTTAAAACTCATTCTTTTTCATACTGGTGTTTAGTCCCAAGTGTGGATGTAGATGGATTAGACTTCTCTCAAATTGAACGGTGGGAAATAGCAGATGGGTAGCTATTGAAAGAAAGTGTTTTTGGCTTGGACTTGATTCATGACTCAAGTGGATTGTGCGAGTGGTGGCAGAGAACTTGCAAAGGTATTTTGATGTTAAGTTAGAAAAAAACACCTATGAATAATATAATAGTAATCAAAGTATTCCAAACATGTTCCTATAACTCATTAAACACAACAAATCATAACTCATATTCATTAGAGAATTGATTTTGTTCCTTCATACGTTTCTATAGACTCAGAAAACGAGTCAAGAACCCCTGTTTTGGAAACATGGAATCCATTTGATGTCCTTGTCATGCATCTAGCAACTTGGAGAGTCCACTCTTTCAATTATTCTTGGATTCCAGATTCTGAAAACTTAAATTTGGATCTATGTATCCAACAACATGAATGCCATGCTTTTGATATCAGTATACAAAATAAAAAAGAAAAAAAAAGTTTTATCTTCTTCATGGGCCATCTTGCTTCTCATAGGATGGGAAGATGAGTCCCTGTCATTGGAGTCCACCACAACGATTGTATGCTAATTCTGTGAACAAAATTTAGTGGCAACAGTTGCCTATGCAGGTGGTTCTATCATAATTGTATTAGGGCTAGCTAGATAAATGTCTGAAGATCGAAAATCACAATCACCCTCTCTTTTGAATTGTTATTTTCAGCTGAAGTTGGGACAACCACCACACCCTCATGTGCCAATCTTACCACAATTGGATGAAAACCTTACTCTGTATCTCCATTCTAAAACATACACAAATAAGCTTTCACTGCAAAACCTATGTTCCCATTTCCAAGTTCAACTCTTTCAGAACGATGTGTTATCAGTCATAGTAAACCCAAAACATAACCACCAGATATACCTAACACACTGTTTATTGGTTTGTTCTTCTCATAACTGCTGTAATTTATGACATACCATTACAATATTATGCAGACAAATCCATTTGTCTTATTCATGAGAATTAAAAAATATATGAATTCAGCATGGACCATTAACAAATTCCAATTGGTTAGTGTGTCACATCAATGATAGCTGATAGCTACACTGTTTTTCAGTGGTTTAATTAATTAAAAATAAAGTGAGAGTTATTCATCAATTATATAAACCCATATTATATAAACAGCAACAAAATCACTTCAGATCCACTCTTTTAGCTTCTTTAGACAGATTCTCTTTTCCATTAATTATTTATTTGTTCACCAGTACCATTTTCCCTGTAACAAATTCAGCATGTACTATTCCCTCCCTTGCCATTTACATGTAGTTCAAGTTTTGTTTTGGAATCAAGAAATGAAATATATTTTCTTAATTCTAATAAAATATTTATGGAGTTTCTATTTTATTACTTCTTATTTCACCTCTACAGTAAATGTAGACATATGTTTATTAAATATTAACGAATATTTAAAAATATAGTTAAAAGTTCGATACGAATCTAGATAACACATTCATTAAAAATAAAAAAAATAAAATATTATATATGGATAAAGATTCGTAAATATAATTGGATTCAGATCTTATTAATATCGTATTTTCGTGTAAATACTAGTTAAATAATCAAATATACAATTTTTTAAATAAAAACAAACAGTTTGTATATTTATTAACATTGAATTGAATGTCAAATAATTGATCGTATAACATTTTTAAAAAACCATCTGGTTAGAAATTTTGAAGGTATATAATACAGTATTCGTTTTAATAATGTATTCCCTACTTGAAATGATATTTACCAATATTTAAATCTTTAACCACTTAATTAAAGTATATAAATCACTATCATTTGTTTGAAAAGAGTTCTCATAGGTGTAGTTGAAGATATGGCACAGTTCTCATGAAATGAAATTCTAGATAGCTAGATATCTATCTCTAACATTTTTCTTTCTTCAAAAGCAATCATCTCTAACTCACCACTTCATTGATTGATCAAGATGACGCAGAAGCAGCCAAAAACTACAGCTACTTCAAATTCTTGTCTTATACCTATTAAGGTTATAAATGGGTCGAGTAAAATTATATATTTAAGATGTAATATGAAAAAAACTTCTCAGTATAACTTATTTTTATAAAACTCGATTTATGAGATAAGAATTATCTTATTCATATATTATAAATTAATTTTATTTTCATAAGACATCAAATCTGTAAAAAAATATTAATTTATTTTTACATATTTAATAAAACATATACTTTTCTGGATCCAATGAATAAAGAAATAAAAAAAGTGGCAGCTATTAAATTTGCACATGCAAACGTGTGTGAGGCACAGTCCTAAGGGACCCAGATATGCATGAACGACGTTGGCAGTTTCAACTTTCATGGTAGAGTAATATAAATAACCCTTTATAAAAATTTATTAACATTTATGGTTTTGGTACAATATCACTTTCAATATATCACGTAATTAACATCTCATGCTGTTGCTCATTCAATAATATTATAATAGTATATAATTATTACATTTTTTACATATTTAAAGATCAAATAAGAAATTTTCGTTCTTGTAGAAACTAAATTAATATTAATTTATATACTTTCAATGAATAAAAATACTATTCATCCAAATAAAAATTTAAGCACAATGTTTTTGATGAAAATACAAGCTTATTTGTTATTTACTTACGATTTTACAATTTAGTCGCTTTGATTTTAATTTTTCACATAATTTATCTCCAATTTTTAAGATTTCGCGACACTTATTTATCTGTCAGTTCACTTTGACGTAATAACAGTGACGATTGACGTGGCAATAGGTTTACGAACAGTAACTAGAGGGAAAATGGTGACACTTAAGAGATTTTGAAATTAAAATTTTAGAAAGATTAAAAATGTAAATTAAAAATGATATTTAGATTCCTAGTGTGTTTGATACAACGTTAGAAAAAATACTCATAGTTGAAATAATATATTATACTTAACTTCGGCTTTTGTTGATAATTTTTGCCAAGAACGATTATAAAATAAAAAGTGTATTCATTTGAGATTTTTGCAGTATTTGATTAAAATTTGTAAACACTAAAACAAAATAGGTTATATTTAATTAAGACCATGATCATTTTAGAGCGTAAGAAAATTGTGGTATTCAATTAAAATTTAAAGAATTAAAAAAATTTGTATTTAAACATATTATTTCATTAATTATATTTTTATTTATCTTATGTGTTTTTTATTTGCTTGTATAATACCCTTTCTATAAAACAACATCACTTTAAAATGTGAAGACTTTCATGTTTTTATTCGAATTTTATCAATTGGAATATTGTGTAGAGTCTTTTTTCTAACTTTAAACCTTCCACTCAAGAGATTATTTTCTTTTATATTCTGAGTTATTTTTTTCTAGTCAGATTTTGGGTTATATTATAATTATTATATGTTAGATGTATAAAAAGATGATTTTTCTTTCATTTTTTAATTTATTTTTATACGTGTATGAAGCTTTAAATGATTTTAACCATTTATGAGATCAAGTTACAAATATAGTTATTAGGAAATTTTATAGAAAATAATAAATAAGAAGTAAACACTAATTTAGTGGACCTTTTTTTAATTAACCCTGTTTTTTTTTGTGTGATAAAGTTTTCAGACAAGTTTAAACTAATCTTTAAAAAAAAATCTTATTAACTCAACAACTAGTATTTATGTTTTCTAAAACAAGTTTAGCATTACTTAATAATCCATGTGACGCAACTAGATATATCATTAACAATTGTGGATTTTTGGTGGGGTGTGTTACGTGTAATGTACCTGTGGTAATTTAGACACCATGCAGAACATCACACCAATCCAAGCACAAACAAACTCTAAAATAGAATTACGAAAACCCTAACCCATGAGCATACACAACCCAGAAAATCCTAAACTCACTTACCTCGTTGATGATGATTAACTGTAAAATTGAAATGAAGAGCGCGAGTGCAATCCAATGATGAAATGACAAGTATTAGCTGCTTCCTTTGCAAATCCGAGCTCAAGAAAGACGAAGATAAAGAAATCGCCTCCAACGATGAAGAACGCGACTACAATCCAACTCAAGCCCTAATTGCAAAATTTCCCCCAAATTAAAAAATTAACGTTAATCAGTCATCTGTACAGTACACGTACATACCCCAATGCAACGTAATACAAACAATGTCACATGTACAGTGCTTCGTTACTGATTTAAACGGCGTCACAAAGAACAAATAAAACACGAATTACGAAAATGAGGACCATTTTAAACATTCGGTAAAACTGATGACCATTTTAAACATTATGTCAAGATGAGAATCATCTGCAACAAACACTATCAAAATGAGAACGAAAAAGGTATTTAAACTTTTTAATTATCAGTTGACTAAAATTATAACTTTGAACTTATTATTCAAATTCAAGAGCAACAATAAAAAGTACCAATGTAGGAATATCTACTATTGATTTAGATACGTGGAATAATTCTACATAAAAAAATAAACTAAACTCATTTAGTTAATTTATTATACTTTATAATTGTTTTACACATTTTAATCGAATCTTGTTATTTATTTGTTATCTTTTTTATTAGCTAAAGATATCGTTGATTGAAAATTGCATAAATGACATAGTTTACCAAAGCAATTATGCTTATGTGGTCCACATGATAAAACTCATTTTAGGATTAAGTGAGATAACCCAACAAGTCAAGATAATAAACTATTGAACATTTGAATATGTAATCCCTTCTACAACCCATACTTAACATTTTGTCTACTTTGAGCAATATGAAAAATAATTAAATTGTTTAATATTTTCAATATAATTTAATATCATGTTGTTTGTACTTTTATAATTTACCTTAATACCAAAATTGTCCATCCCAAAGCACAATTTGTTTTACATAATTTTAAAAAGTAGGATAATAAGTAAATATATTTTTCACAGTAAAAAAAATGTCAAAACATAGGTTATTAATGATTATTTTGGTTGAAAATGTATACAATTATTTAAATTATATAAAATCCTTTTAAATCTTATGATTTCATATTTTATAATTCCCACTACTAAAAAAATCTCATATTTCCTACTAGTTTTGTTTTAAATTTTTTTTTTAGGAAATATTTATAAATTTTGTTATGAAAAAAAAAATTGCAGAAAATTGTTGTCAATTTTTTTGCAAAATATTTTGTATAAACGCTTTTCGCAACAATTTTTGTAGGAAATACTTGTGAATTTTATAATTTTGTAGGAAATAATTACCCACGAAGAATTATCTGTCAATTAAAATTCTTAGAAAAGATAACAGGAAAAAATAGCAAGAAAAAGTAGCAGGAAAAAAATATTTTCTTGCAAATTTTTTTAGCAAATTTGCAAAAAAAATTTCATGTAATATGAGAATTTTTAGTAGTCCGTTAAAAGCTAATTTACCAAGATCATAAATAGTAAAATATTTAAAAACATTATTTCATTATTACAAAATATTTGTAAATCTATTAGTTTTTATCTGTGAAAAACTCTTTTTCAAACCATAAGTTTACGTAAAACATCTCATTTATTGATAAAAACGAGCTTAATGACATTTAAGAAGACAAATTAAGAAAAAATTGAGTTGACAACATGAAGTTGAAAATTGTAATGATTGACTAAGACACTTGCATTACAACTTGTACTTTAAGTTTTATATATTATAAATAAAAACTCATTTACACGTCTCCAATATGCTAATGGTGACATTTCAATATATATATATATATATATATATATATATATATATATATATATATATATATATATATATATATATATATATATATATATATAAAGAAGTATCTGATTTATTCAAATTAATCATACATTCTCATTTTAATTTCTCTTCCTTTCATTGTTTTGAAAAGACTGAAAAAAGAAAGGACTATTTGTAATGATACTTTAAAGATAACATATTTTGATAATAAAATAAAGACTTTATGTAAGTATCTCAACATTTCATATGTTTAGGAGATTATAGATTTCATTATATTTCCAGTTAGTGAAATTTGATTTGAATTCGATTTTAAGTATAAAAAAAATGGATGACGTTATTTTTTTTTAATTTCGAAAAAATATTTTAGTTTGTAAATATTTGAAAGATTATTTTTTTTTCTCAAATCTTAGTTCATAAATTTATTTGAGCTAAACTGTATTTTTCTTATACCTAAGATTTCTTTTTTCAAATTTAAATATTTTTTTGTCTAGATTTATTTTAATTAGTACAATTAATTAAAACATAATTAAAGTGTTACTATAATATAATCTAAAAATACATTTTTATAATACCATTTATCAAAAATTTCTATTAACAATTAACATTTACTTATAAAAGAATATAGGTTTAATTAATTGGATGGTATATATATATATATTTGTGTTTTTTTCACAGCATTACGGTGTGAAGTCCCACTTGATTAGGTAGCACTTATTGATGATGAAAGCAAAAACTATTTGTGGATGTGGAGGTTGTGGGAAGTGGTTTTGTGGATAAAATAGAGTTGGGTACAATAATCATAAAGAGAAGCACTATTACTTATATCTGTTTCTCCTTATTCAGAGTGAATCAATGATTTGCTTGGCATCTCTTTGGTTATAAATCAAAGTGTCACTAAAAGGTCCCCATAACACATCAAATCAAGCCTTTAATTGGTTATTTATTGTGGGAAGGTCCTCCATTACTCAAACATCTACTAAACACTCACTAATTAATTTGTCATCTTAATGATTTTAGATAGTAGGACACTAAGTGTGGTTGTGCTTATCCCTGGCTAATGTTTCTTTATGCAATTGCTTCATCATGTGTATATATTTTTATCCACTTAACAATTTGAAATTTATCAGACAGTTATTGAAGAAAAAATTAGACAAACTCTAGATGTTTTGATTTAGGTTAATTCAAAATGTATTTGATGATGTTACGTGTGCAATTAGTGGAGAATATAATGTAACGTCCACAATTACCCTCTTTAAAAATGATAAAGAACTTTTCAAAAGATACGAACAAACACTTAAATGTTGTTGTTTTAACCGAGTAACTCTGGATGAAATTGGTAATGTTGAAACTATAAATGTTATATTAAATATAGAAAAAGTGTATATATTTTTAGAGATAAATATGTTTTTGTCTCTTAACTTTTAGTGAATTCTAGAATTAGTATATTTTGAAATTTTGAACCAATTTTGTCCTTTATTTTTTAAAATACATGAATTTAGTCATTTTAATCAAATTTTGTTAAGTTTATTTGATGTTTCGTACGTATTTTAGGATTGTATTTGAGTTGTTTATATTGTTTTACACATTTTTGTTTTAATGTTAAGTCAAATACTATTATGAAACGCGCTTGAAATGTCAAATAAACTTAACAAAATTTAATTAAAAGAACTAAATTCACGTATTTCAAAAAAATAAAGGACTAAATTAATCTAAAATTTTAAAATTGACTAATTTTAAAATTTATTAAAATTTAAATTAAATGATAAAAATATGTTTAATCCATATTTTGAAAAAGTCAAAGATTGATTATATTTTATAGTATTTATTAAGCACAAATTCACTCCTAAGAGAGGAAAACTACAACATTTAAGTGATTTCATTCTATCTCTGTTAAAACAGTTGTGCTTTGAAGGTACTTGAAACCTGAAAGTTGTCATGTCAAGTGTAAAGATTAAAGCACATCTATCTTAAAAGCATTAATTGATGTCCCCATGCATATTTTCATACTATATCCTGTCTTTACTTTAGCTGTTTATTTTTTTGTGGTTGATATTAAGCACAATTATTTAAGCTCGCGAAAAAAAATTTCCTGTGACTGCATTTCATAAACAATTGCAGGAGTACAATATTCAACAAGATAGATAAACAAGAAAGTGTGCGGTCCAAAATGAGGAGTTGAAATAGTAATTTAGGTGTGTTAATAGAAAAGGCCCATTATGAATACGTTAAGTCAAGTAGAAGCCCAATCTTGACCCATATTATAGGGAGCTAGGGAAGGCCCGGTGAGAATGGATCACGATGGGTTTGGATGAGGAGTTTGAATAATTTCAATTTATTATTTCATTTTAGATTACGCAATCATATTTTTATTTTAAACGATGTAACGTAAAACTTTATCTTTTATCTAGAAATATATGTGTCTGAATTGAACAATTGAAAAGTCTAAATCATGAGCATTTTAGACTTTTCTGATATTCCAAGGAAATGCATAAAGAAACTATAGGGACAGAGTAGGAAATAGCTTAACGCAGCCTAGTAAAAGCCTTGTATGTACTGCATTAGACAATTATTCTGAAAAAAATTATGCAATTGGACCACTCCATTTTGGGCCTGGACCTATAAGGAGACTAGAAGTAATTCGTATAGCCTGGTCGAGTCACAGAAAAAAATAGATCGCAACAAATATATACCACTTTTAGGAGTCAATAAATATTTATAATATGTGAATATTTAAATTTTAGCCAGGTACTTGCTCTACTACCAGTAGAACTGCAAAAGCTAATTTCGTGTCGTAAGGGTTAAATATGTTTTTGGTTCTTCAACATTAAGTAAAATTTGAAATTAGTCTATTTTTAAATTTTTAACTAATTTAGTCCTTCATCTTTAAAAATGTGTGAATCTAATTCTTTTTATCAAATTTGTTAAGTTTATATGATGTTTCAAGCGCATTTCATAATAGTATTTGAATTATTTACATCGTTTGACACATTTTCATTTCAATGTTAACTCAAATATTATCATAAAACACGTTTAAAATGTTAAATAAACTTAACAAAATTTGATAAAAAAGACTAAATCCACGCATTTCTAAAGATGAAGGACTAAATTGGTATAAAGTTTCGAAAAAGGAACTAATTCCAAAATTCACATAAACTTAAGGGACCAAAAACATAAAGGACAAATAACATATTTAACTCATTTATTAATATTTACAGTTTTTCCAAAATTGAATAAATCAAACTTTTGTTTTTGAAGAAGAACCTTGTATGGTGTCTTAGACCCGAAAGGTTGTTGGAGTACCTCATCAACAATCAAATGTTGGACAAAACAAACACGTGAGAATGGAATATATTGCAATGAACACACAGTTGTAACAAGATAAAGAACTTTCAAAAAGCTACCATCAAAGAAATTGTGTTGGTTAATTACAGTCAATTTTTTTCACTTATAAAACACGTCTGTGTCTGAGTTCTACTACCGTTTGGGAGCACATTGGACTTTGGAAGTTGAATGATTAGACGTGGAGAAAGAATTTTCTACGTGGAAATCTCGATGAGACAAAGCAACCTTTTAAAATATTCTATAAGAGGATTTAGTACAAGTTCTTATAGTTGGTGTGTATATGAAAGATATAAATGCACTAACAAGATTCTAATACGGAGCTATCAGTTTTTCAACGATCATTCTTAGAAAAACTAAGGAATAAAAATTTAGAAGATTTTATCCCGTTTTGGATTGCAAATATCATATCTCGATCAAAGTTGCAGTACATGATTCATATTCCTTATGTATGTAATACTAGATTTCGCGTCACTTGTTATCTGAAACCGTGAAATGGTAAGCTACATATACTTTCCATTACTTGAGAGCTACATTATTTTGGAGATGATATACATGGTGTTATTTGTTGGATATTTTGGATTTGATTATGTGGTTGGTTTTGATACTAGAAGATCATTTTCACATTTGGTAATTAATTGATGACTTGAAAAAAATACTCCTCAAATTTAACAGTTTGTATTTCCAACAACATATAAGTTAAGTATATGGGTTTGAGTGAAGTAGGAAAGAAAAATATTTGAATTCAGGAAATGAACTGATCTTGATCTTCTGCGAAATGACTACTGTTGAGTTTACAAGGTATCTTTTTTTGTGCGATTTTTTTTTGACAAGACACATTTACTTGGATTAATCACGGACTCTGATATCACTTATTGGATTTACATAAAAAGAAGTTTAGTGGGGGATACAATACCAATAAAACTTAATAAGACTTAAGTCCAACAACATAAGATATTGACACCACTCCCAACTCAAAATTTTAAGATAAATGAGTTTATGGGTCTTTATCTTTATATAATGTTCTACTTTTTCATTTTTAAAATATCATAGATTTGTGAAAGATTGCCTTTGTACTAATGTTAAAGAATAGTTCTTCAATAACAGGTCTATCGAATATTAAAGAAAATGGTTAATATGTAGTATTTTTGTAAGCAGAAAAGTCAGGTATGTGTGTGCTTGCAGCATTGAAACAGAACCAAATCACGAATATTAAAGGCGAAATAACCTAATCAAACTTCATATATAGTTAATATTTTGCCTTTAAATTAAACAAAACAAATAATGACTCAACAAAACAAAGTTATGGTATAAATCGTTCAACACTAACTTATCATTATACTAAAAGTTATTACACACAATTCTTTTTTACTTAATCTAACAGTTTATGTACCACTTAATAGCATATGACAGAACAATTGATACATATGTGAACTTTTATTATTAAGTGTTTGCTTAAACATTAGGGATATTACGATAACAAAAGTTAATGACTTATTAATTTTAATATTTATTTCTTATATACTTGACATTATAAATGTTTAACATTTTAATTTATATCTTGGACATTATGATGTGAAGAAAACAAGTAAATGAAAAGACATATTAAACAAAAAATTGACCGTATATGGTATATGAAAAAGTATATTTTATTGTAAATAAATATATTTTTAAAATAAATTTCAGTAAATAGTTTAATAAATGTATTATTTTTATTAAGATAAATAGAATTACTAATTTAAAAATGAATTAGAAATAAACATAATAATTTCTTTTTTTAAATTATTGACACCAAGGTATGGAAACTAAAATATCAGAAAAAAAAAAAATATTTTTTGCGATTACCTTTGATCATACATGTCCAGGTACATGACGGTCTTGATACTAATAAATATTCGGATTAGGACAATAACTCTTATTTAGTTATCCACATGATCTAATTTTATGTTTGTCCTTTTTAATACTAACACTATTAGTGAAGTTTCAAGTTACTTTTTTTTTCCTTGAAAATGATATCATCTTCTTTTTTATTTATAAAGCTTAAATTAAAAATAGTACACCTCCAAAGTTTGATCATACACATAGTTATCTTATTTCATTTTAATATAAAAAGACTAAAACTTTTAGTGGTTAAAATCTCAAACCGATCGAAGTTGATCCAACAACAGTATTTAGCTTGAATCCAACAAATATTCAACTATATGATATAGTGACCCAATTGCAAAGCAGGAGGCAAAGAAAAAATGAGTCAAAATGACGAAGCAGATGATTTCAGATACTATCATAAGAAAATTAAAGATGTGATGGTTCAGTTTATATCTGTGGGCAATTTCAGTGACTGCGCAATGTTTATCCAATTCAGTCGACGGTATTAAGGGTAAAAATATCTTCATTTTTCAAACTGATAAGAACAAAATCAATATCACCATAAAAATCTAACCCTGGTTAGTCTTCGTGACACAAGTTACCTGTAAAAATTAACTTAAAATGGTAATAGATATTTTATGAAATGAATGTTTTGCTGACGCATTATAATAAAGTGTATATGTTTTTTTGAATAATTCAAACGTGAGATGATGTTTTTATACTCTGCTGAGGATACAAATCTGAGACGGTGCCCACTCTCTCCATCTCACGACAATTAATTCTCATAAAATAAAGTACACTTATACAACAACTCATGCAAGAAATTATACAACTAAGAGAGGAAGAGAAAAAAGTATATGTTAAAAGAGAGAAATAAAAAATATTATCGCATACAATGCTGTACGATGAGTTGTTGTATAAAACTATTTTCATAAACTATAGATAATGAAACCATTTTTTTTTTCTCGTATTTTCCTCTTAACTAGATAATAAGAACATCCTGTGCTCTTTCTAAGAAACTTCAAACACACTGAGACAGTTTGCATGCATTCAACTACCAACCGACAATAATGCATGCTTCACAGCCATAGCCACACTAGCCAGCTTAGACAACCTTATTTGTGGCTCTTCTTCCTTCTACTTTCTTCTTACCAACAAAGCATACGCATATTATCTTTCTTTGCCATGTGCAACCATTTCCAAAGTAATTTGAGTCCCAATATTATTATATTCCTATGCCCTTTATTTACATTACGGAATATCATTCTTGTCTCGCTTTTATTCCAACATTCTCTTAATCGCGTAAGAAACGTATCTGCTCACTGAAAACAGGATAAACATCATTCAACTCTCTTCTTTCGGTATTCCCAATAATTTCACCCAAAACCCACTACCAAACAATCGTAGTGATTCCTTTTCTATTCCTTCGTTTTCAAGACGTTATTAATGGATTTTACTGTTTTATGTCCGCTATGTTGGATCTGTTGCAGAAAGTTAGTTTAATTTGAAAGCGCAAGATTCTATACCCTTAGGTTATAAAAGATTATGTAAGTGATTAAATTAACCAAGCCCACACGTGATGCTAAAATCATCGCAAGTCTAAGATTCCAATGGCACATACGCGTTCACACGCACTTCCAAAGATGCTCCTTCTCCTCCATTTCACACAATAATATATATGGATGATGGACCCAATCAAGTAACCTTACTTCATCTGGGTCCTACACGTCCCTCACTACCCTAAAATCACAAAATTAATTTAATTTTGGTCAACAAAGCTTACCCTTTCAGCTGCCAATGCCATGCACATTCAAATTACCACATCTAGCTATCTGCCACATGTACCAGATATTAATTAATTCAATCGCAAATCCAGAACCAAAAGTCAATTTCCCAATTACCCATCTCTTGCATCACCCTTATAAATATCAACACACAAACCATGTCACAAATCTCTCTCATCAATTCCATTTTTATCGATCCAGCAAGGTAGTAGATATTTACAATAGTATATACAGGAATGGGAAACTGTTGTGCCACAGAGTCGTCTACGACGAATTGGGGTGGTGATGATTGGGGTTCTTTGTCATCGAGGAGGAGGAGCATGAGTTCGGGGAAGGTGTTTGATGAAGTTCATGAGTCCAGTTTGGATAACGTGGAGAAGGAGAAGCTGTTGGGTGCGCTGAGAGCTTCTTCTGATGCCAATGGGAAGGTGAAGATCAAGATCTCGAAGAAGGAGCTGGCACAGTTGCTGGGGGGGAAAGAGAGTAACAAGCATTTGGGTGAAGAAGGACACGCTTCTGCGGAACAAGTTCTGGCTCGTTTGATTCACGCTAGAGATCATTCCAGTAACGAGTACCATGATGTTCATCATAGACCTTGGAGACCCGTGCTTCAGAGTATACCTGAGGTAAATTAGTTCAAGGAACGGGATCAAAGGCGGTGGCGGTGTGTAGAGTAGATGTTCAGAAAGGTTACTTTAGGTCATTTTTTTATTTGTTTTTTTTCCATGTTTTCAGCTTGTGTTTTTCTTCTATGGTTGGGAATGTGTCATTTGTATATTCGTCGTTCTGCGAGTGAAAATTGTAGATCGAGTTTCTTGTGAGAAATTATCCAAGTAACTCTATTTTACTACATTATAGTTTATGGTGTATGTAACTATATATATGGTTTTAATATCAAATTAAACTGGGGATTATTGATAATAAGAGACCGAATCAAAGAAGTTTCGTGTATTCATCAACCGTGACACGCGAACAAACCTGTCCAGAAGAGATAATCTTGCTGTCTTTTTTGCTGTTTCATGTGTGGGAATTTATTTATTCACATCTGGCATCCGTTTTAAAGGTCAAAAGTTATTGTCCTTTTTTTTTTCTATTTAAAATAAAAAAAAAAAGATTTTCGATGCAGCTAACTCTACGGTGAGAAATTTCTTAATCGTTCACGTAAAATTCACATAAAGAGGTGAATACGAGATTTAAATATTTGAGCATAGTGTAGAAAGATCTAGGTGGATCGATATATAGAAATGGCCTAAACTTCTTAGTTATGGTGACTAATCATTGAACTCAGATATGATTGGCTCCAAGAGGAACATACACGTAGAGTCTTAAAAGTGATTATAATATACGTAGAGTCTTAAAAGTGATTATAATTTGGGTTAATTATATTTTTAGTCCCCGAACTTTGACTCAAAATTGGTCATTGTCTGAAACTTCGATACATTTTAGTTTATAAATTTTAGAAATGAATGAATATAGTCCTTTTAACCCAATTATGTTATCTTTTTTTTGATGTGTCGAACGCTTTTCATATTAGTATTGGAGTTTTTTACACTGTTTGACACATTCTTGGTTCAATATCTACTGAGAAATATGTTCGACACTTCAAAAAAGGTTAACGTAATTGAGTTAAAAGGATTATATTCATTCATTTTTTAAGTTTAAGGACCGAAATATATTGAAGTTTTAGACAGAGACACGAATTCTAATTTTAGATTAAAGTTCAACACTAAAAACATACTTGACTCTTATAATATTTCCTTCACACAATGCTTATTTTTATTTATTAGTGCCTACTTTTCATTTAGAAGATGGTATATCATACCAGTAACCATAGATAAAGAAAACGAAATAAAATTAATAATATGCGCAAAACAATAAAGAATTGAAAAATATGAGCTGTTATTACGATGACTTTTCATGGAAGATAAAAACATCCAACTAATCCAAATTTTGTTGGGTTTGAGATGGGTTTTAATATTTGGAGTTTGAAATATTAATGGTTTAAAACAAAAGAAATAATAGGTACTGAATTTGGAGGTATGGGAAGTTGGGCCCAGAGACGGCTGGCTGCGGGCATTAAATAACTTAAGAATTGTTGTGTGGGCCTTTTGTGACTGGAAATAACTTTTTATGCTTACCTTTTCTACCGTTGAAAATGTCTTTTAATACTGTTTCTACAGGTTTACTTTAAAGGTTTTTTTCTTTCTTCTGCAAATGTGCATAGGTTAAGCATTAATTATACTTTTTTAATTTTCTTGGTAAAAAAAATAGTAACATCTCATCAATGTTATCATGCTATCTTATTCATCTAATAGTGACGTGGGATAATCTTAGGATAATCTCAACAATGGGATAATTTTATAATGAAATTTCCCTAAATTAATACATTTTATTACGATGAACTAAATGAACATACTTTATTTTAATTAGCACACTTTAATATAACTATATAAATGTAAATGATTATTAGTTGTTTACGAATATACCATATGTATGTTTAAATTTGATTTTTTAAGCCTCATACTTTGTATAATCAGTGGCGGAAGTTCAACAAAGATTTTAGGGAAACAAAATTATATTTGTTATATATAAATTATTTTTTTAATTAAAAAAGTTTTCATTTTTCACATCATTTTTTCTATTCAAAACAAGCATTTATAACAATAGAATCCAAAAAATATGACAATAATATATATAAAAAAGTAGCATAAAATTTATCATCAACAATAATATATTAAAAAAAATGAGTAAAAGTTATTTTCCGGGATCACATTCTAAAGCATTTAAAAATTTATTATATACAACTTTAGGAACTTTAGAGAGTTGTTTTTTATTTTCTTCAATTTTTGGATTCTCAAGTTTATGACATAGATGTACTTTTTTCATCTTCATCACAAGCCTTCCATTTAAAAAAAATCAATTATTTTACTCTTTACCATAATTTTTCTAATATAAATTTGTCACCTCTCACCTATTTAGAAAAATATTAAATTATGAATATCCTAAACTAAATCTTAAAACTAAGACTTAATATTCTAAGAAAAATAATAATTTCTAGATTATTACATTCCCTTGTCTTAGAGATTCATAATCTTGTTCTTCCCTTACATGACTTAAAAGTCTAAAATAACTCTATCTACTCAAAGAAGAGTTCGATGAACAATTAAAGCATGATTTTATGATCTTTAACCCGATAGAGATATGCCTAAAGCGTAAAAAAGACACATATTACTTCGGAAAAAAAAGAGTAAAAAATGAATTTATTCAAAAAAAGAAATTGTTCAATCCAAAATGTTCCTTAACTCCTCAATTTTTTCTTAGTGCAATTTGATTTTGAAAATAAAAATAAAAATTGATGATGAAAATTGAAATAGAAACAAAAAAGAGAAAGAGATAGAGACACGAAAAAAATAAAGAAATAAAAGAAATTATAATAAAAATGAAAAATATAATTTTTAAATTTAAAAAAGGTTTTTTTAAACTAAATTAATATAAATAAAATTATAATATATAAAATATTTTTTAAAAATATATAAAAAATTAGAAAAATAAAGTGTTGGGGGAGCCATGGCTCCCCTATGTCAACACTAAGTTCCTGCCCTGGGTATAATGTATTAAATTATTTTATGATTATATATGATTGATTATAGGGATATTTTTAAGGAAAAAATACCTTTATGTGGTGGAAGGAACTCATCCTTAAGGGAGAGATGGTTGAAAATTTAAGTATGAGTTTAAGTCTCACATTAGGTATAAATGAAAAAAGTGGAGCATCATATAAGGTTGAAGATCCATAAACTCAATGTTTTAAGGTTTTGAGTTGAGAATGATGTTAATAGCTGATGTGATTAGGTTCAAGTCTCATTGGTGTTGTATTTGTAAATGCATGTTTAACTACGTGTATGACATGAAATGAGACGGTATATTCTAATTTCAGTAAAAATACAATCAAATACTTATCTATTGTATTCAAAATTGAATCTAAAAATTATGTATCAAAGTTACACAAAAAAACACACGACGATAGTATGGGTTTAATCAACACTATAAAATATAATTTTTAGCTTAAATATATTTATCTTTTTAACTCAGATATATAACTACAAAATATACATTCACTTTTCTATTTTTTGAAAAATAGTATTTGAATTAATATATATAAAAATGACAACTGGGCGAGATGAGTGCGAATTTCATTATTCCATTCATCCTCGTAATAAAATTTCATTCTCACTTCCATATTAAAACTTAATGGATATATATATATTTCATCTCTATCCCATCAAATAACAAGTATACTCATATAATCATACTCGTACTCATTTTATTGTTCTAAGTATCAATTAAATTATTTTTATAAAAAAATCAAAATAAAAGAATCATGATATAATCAAAATATTCGATATTAAAAAAACGTAATATTTTTTTATGTCAAATATTAAGGAAAACAATAGTTATACAAAATTTCAAATTAAAATATCAAATAACAACAAAAAAACATTTAAAATAATTATATAAATATAAAAAATACACATAACTAAAATTTCATATTAACTAAAATTTTTATTAATTTTGCAAACGATAAGTAACTTTACTTATAAAAATATTTATAACAATAAGTTATTATATTATAGTAAACGAAACATATTCATACAATTATACCGGTAAAGTTGCTCTTATGAGAACAAATTATAATTATATAAAAAATAATCCAAAAAATATTTTACATTATCAAGGTAATTAACAAATAAAAAATATTAAAAAGAAGTAAAAATCATCAAATAGGTGTCTTATAAAATATATGATATACCGTTGAATAAATTGTACAAAAGAGAAAATATATATATAATTAAGGATATGATAAGATAAAAAATATCTTTAAGATCTAAGGAAATTTGTTGAATATCAAACCGTCGACCATTAAATTGTTCATGCAAAACAATGGTTCTTCAAAAATGAAAAAAAAAATACTAAGGATCAAAGATCAAATATTAATTCCAAATTATTAACTTTAAAACACTTAAGAATTATAATGAAATTTAAGCATAACTCAATTTTACAAGACTGACTTGTTAGATGAGATTTGTATTTATTTATATATTAACTCAATATTACAAAAATAAATAACTTGAAATGTCAGATTTACATCAATTTATATATTATAAATTAATTGACGTAAAACTTCCTACGTTATAATTTACATTATACTGTTTGGATAATTTTTTATAAACATTAAAAAGAAAATAAATATATCTATGAACAAAAGTAATTTGAAATGTGTTAGTTTATGTATAAACTAAATTTAGTTGATGTATAAATTTATTTTATCTTATTTTTATTTCTTATTTATTTGTATTCAGTTTGTCATGAGTAAATAAATCGAAGTAAATTTATTTTACCCGAATTCAACATTTTTGAAGGGAAATTTGAATTTAAAATTTTAAAATAACGTCTTATTTAAAATTTGTTGAGAGAGCTTTGCCGGTTGATTAGTTTCATCCTTTTGAAACTACATTAGTTGTATATAATTTTATCTGAGTCTAAATACCTTTTTAGGAAAACTAATATTATACGACTAAAATAAAATGATACTTATTTTAATCAATACAGTTACATCTTGAAAACTTTTAGCTGTGAATTACGTGAACCACTCTAGCGTTTGGATTTTAACTAGGATGGTTAAGTAGCAACGTATTGACGAAAACAATACTGTTTACGAACAGTAAGCGTAAAAAAGAAGTGTCATTAATTGTAAAAAGAAGCGTACAATTAATAAGAAGCAGCTTGATTTGACGATATAGAATCTGAAAAACCATACTTAAAACGGCTCATTAGCCATAAAGAATTATGTCTGAATTGAATGCATTACGGATAGATCAGAAATGAAAGTGGTAAGTAGTGGGAGGAAACGATGCTTCCGTTCCGTTCGCCGTTCCATGTCAAAATAAATAAATAAAAGCAACACCCACAAACGCACCCTATTAATCACGCTATCTACCAACTGCCACAAGACACAGTTGGCGCCAAACACTCACAACTCACGAAACCTACAAATAGAACAAACTACTTCCACACACACAAAAAAAACCACCTACGAGCTGGCACATACTGTCACAGACACAACAAACTTGATCCAAGATTAAGTTCTTTAAACATAAAACTCACACTTCAATTTGTAATTGTATGTGAATAAAATGTTATTAAAAACCAGAATTGGTTTATGTAATTTTCAAATTTAAAAACCAAAAGGCAGTGAAATAAAAAAAGGCAATGAATGGCGTAAATGCGGTAGCTAAGTGCGAGTCATTGCAAATGCTAATGGTGGGGTCTACTCTTTCTCTCTCCTTCTTATGGGTCTCTCACCAGACAGCTTTTACTGATCCTGCCATCCACAGTCCCCACTCACTTTGAACCCTCATTCATTCATTCATGGCTTTCACTCTTCTTTTTCTTCCATCCTTTCTTCGCTTCACACTTCACTTTATCTTGTGACCCTTTTCCGATCCTTCTAGTTCTTCCTCCTTCTTCTCTTCTTCTTCCTCTTCTGTCTCCAATGCCACAACCACTCACCTTTTTGTTCTCTCCTTGAATGCTGCTTTCGATTTCTGCACCATGCCCCACTTCTTCCTCTTCCTCCTCACCCTCTTCCTCTTCCTGCTGTCTCTCCGTAAGTCCCTATTCTCATTTTTCTTTAACTCTTCTTTGATCTGTCTCACTATTACTCATGTGGGTGGGTGTGGTGTGTTACGTGGTCCGATACATGTTTTGGGGACCAGTGTTTCAGCTAAATTAACTTTCAGCATTGCTCTTCTGTTTAAAGTGCATTGGTTGTTGATAAATTTTCCGTTTTTTCGAGTTTAATTTACTCTCTCCATTTGCATTGTTCTCTGTATTTGGGGTTTCTATTTATAACTTCTATTGTTCGATATGGGGAGAACTGAGAAGGGGTAGTGACATCAGTAGGAAGAGTTAGGGTTTTGTGTTGTTTCATTTTTACTTGGCCTTTCAGGGCTAATCTTCTGTGCAACGGATAAAAGAGAAAAAACTTGGTTCATGAATTTTCGGTTCAACTTAGCTGCTATCATGCCAAATTGATTATGTAATTGTTGTTCCTTTTAAAAATGATGTTTCTGCTTTTTACAAGTTATTGGTCTTCGATAAAATTAACAACAGAGCTTGTGTCATTTAGCCTGTACATTATAGAGTTCATTTCCCACAATTAGGCTACATGTTAATTTTTTGTTAAATTACTCGTTTAGTCCCTATAGTTTAATAAACTTTACCTTTTAGTCCTTATGTTTAAATAATATTTCTTCTTCTACATCCTATTTTTAATCTCTTTAAATCCCAAGGAGTTTAGGGGACAAGGACTATAAGAGATTAAAAATGGTATGTATTGGGAGTAAAAAAGATTAAAATGATATAAGTAAGGATTGAAAGGGATAAGATAAGGATCAAAAGGTAAAATTTATGGAACTATAAGGACCAAATAAGTAATTAAATCTTAATTTTTTATGATCCTTGATTTTGGAGAGTCAGGGTTGCAATGCTAGACCACCATCCCTTCCCTATAAAATTTTAGAGTGCTGAACATCACGATATGAATTGAAGTTTAGCTCTATCAATCATTCTCATCATTATCCATTGCTTCAGTTCAATATTTGGTGGTGATGATGTTAGATATATATTTAGAAGGGTCAATTTCAATTATATTTCATGATTGTCCGTTTTACTATCTGTATCATTCGTTGATGAATAGTCTTTCATTTATTGCTTTTGAACAAAATTGGACTAGGTTGAAATTGTAATGTACCAGACAGTTGAATTGAAACAAAAATAAAATTGGTAAATGGGAGCTTTTATTGGTGAGAATTAATTAATGTTGAGTTGAAGATGCCTTTCCGTGATTCAGCTCCTCTTAACAATAAGACATGTTCTCACCTCTACATGCCCGAACTGTAGTTGTTATTAATTGTAAGTATTTAACGGAACATGATGTTTGCAAATTTTTGTATGCAATTCCTTGCTCTGCTAACTCATTCTAAGGGAGTGAGCAAGAGGAAAGATACGTGAACAAAAGCTAAAGTATCTTGTGTTTTGGTCTAGGCGCACTTGAATCCCATAATAGTAGATTCAATCATCTTCAAGGTCCTGCACGACTGGTTAACCATGTGGGTTCTATGTTCCCTAAACTCTCACCTTTTGGTTCTCCACAGCCTTTTCTTCCTCTTGCACCTTCACCACTCTCTCCATTCACCAACACCTCTATCCCAAAGTTATCAGGTTCCTTTCTAGATGATTTTTGTGGTTATTTTGGATTTTCAGATGCTTGAATGTTCTCTGTTCCTCTTACAAGTGTTTATAAATGTATCTTGGATCGCAGGACTCTGCACTTTAAACTTTAGTAGTGCTGAAAGTTTGATCAGTGTAACGGCAACTGATTGCTGGGAAGTTTTTGCCCCATTTCTGGCTAACGTAATATGTTGTCCCCAATTGGAAGCAACTCTCACAATTCTCATTGGTCAATCTAGTAAATATACCAATGTACTTGCCTTAAATGGGACCAATGCCAAACATTGCCTTGCAGATGTGGAACAGATTTTGATGGGCCAGGGTGCTGCTACTAATCTGAAGCAGATATGTTCAATTCATTCTTCAAATCTCACTGAGGCATCTTGTCCTGTAAAAAATGTGAATGATTTTTATGACATGGTGGATACTACTAAGCTCCTTACCGCATGTGACAAAATTGATCCTGTGAAAGAATGCTGCTATCAAGTCTGTCAGAATGCAATATTAGAAGCAGCTACAACCATTGCATCAAAAGGTTCCGATATTTTGACCATGGACTCACCACATGTTCAAACCGAGCACCCACTACGGATCAGTGATTGTAGAAATATTGTCCTCCGGTGGGTAGCTAGTAAGCTTGAACCTGTTCATGCAAAGAAAGTTCTCAGGGGGCTGTCTAATTGCAATGTTAACAAAGGTCAGTGTGTGCTAAATGCTATATCATTCCTTCTTGGAAAAGTTTGAGCAGATTGTGAGTTAGGTGTTTTTTCCTCCGTGGTTTTATTTTCTGTCTTGCTCTCGATAAGAAGCATTTTCAAATCTGTAATCATCATTGCATGACGACTTTAGTTGGTTATAATTGATTCCATTGAGTACCTTTTAATCACCTGGTGATAATTCCCAATGATGTCAATCCTTCTGGCCCTTTAGTACTGCCTCTCTTTTACATATATTCTCTCTTCCTCTTCTGCATCAGCTTGTCCCCTGGTTTTCCCTGACACAATGCAAGTTACCAGAGGTTGTGGGGATGGGATAAGTAACAAAACAGCCTGCTGTAATGCTATGGAAAGCTATGTGTCTCACTTGCAAAAGCAGAGCTTCATCACGAACTTGCAAGCTTTGGATTGTGCTGAGACTTTGGCAATGAAGTTAAAAAAATCAAATATTACTGCTGATATTTATGGTCTTTGTCACATCAGCCTTAAAGACTTTTCCCTACAAGGTTGGTTTCTTTTCTCTGTTCTTGTTAGTATAATGAGCTCACACTCAATACCTATAATATTTTATACTTGATGCTAACAATTCTTCTCTCTTCCTTGTTCAACTTGGTGTGGAAATCGAAAATGTGGATTCTTCAGTTGGAAATCAAGGTAATTCTGCAATGTACACTATGTCAGTATAAATTTAAGTGCCACTTATGGGGAAGGAAGGGGAAGGGGGTTCACATAAGAAAAAACTAATGTTTTGTTGAGACAGTACTTGATCATTATTTTCCTTCTTGCATTAATGTTTTACTGAGATGTGACTTGCTACACTGTCTACCCTAAACAGAGGCTGGATGTCTATTACCTAGTTTGCCTTCGGATGCTACATTTGACAGGATTTCTGGGATCAGCTTCCTTTGTGATCTAAATGATAATATTCCAGCTCCCTGGCCTTCTACATCTCAGCTAACTTCTTCATCATGCAATAAATGTATGTACACCGTGTTGAAAGTTTATAATATAATTATGAGTGGCAAACTGCTCTTTTTCGATTCTTTATTTTGGATTCTTTTTGGCTTCAAAATTTCCACTGTAGTAATTTTTCTTTGAAATGTTATATTTCTTTTCCGCACTTCTGATAATTGTAAGTTGTTGGAACTGCAGCTGTCAACATCCCTGCCCTTCCTGCAGCAGCATCAAGTCAAAGTTGTAAGAAAACCTTTTCTAGTTGTTATGTTTGTGCAGTAGTAATCTGTAATCTATGAAGTTTCAAAATACAATATAAATGGTATAATGTAGTTTCAAAATTAATTGGCAATCCTATAATACATATGTTCAAATTTAAGAGAGGGGGCTAAATTTGGCTTGAGCTATAATAACAAAGTTTCTAAATGTACATAGATAATATAAAGCACAGACAGGTTTGTTTCATTTTGTATAGGATTGGCTTCCAAATCTGAAACCCATGAAAAATTCAACTAAACAATTTAGTTTACAGTTTCTTCAATGTCTTCAGAGTTTTTTCATTTTTTCAGTTTTAGTTGGATTGATTGGTTTGGTGTTATGAACTGACTCTGTATTTTTTTTTTCAGCAGGCCTATACAGCCATGAGATTATGTTCTTCGTGCTTGCTGCTTTATCGTTTCTCCTTATGGCAACCATGTAATTATGAGGGTTTCCTTTCAAGTGAAGCTTTCCTGGTTCTTCAACAGAGATAGTTTTACACGGGTGTAATTCAGGATAGTTAGTTGTAGCCTGTTCTATGAGAAAAAGAAATCTCAGCTGGAGGTAATGTTCAATCTGTTTCGGATCTTCTTGATTCATGATTCTTCTTGTGTGCTTGTGTAATAAATTTTTTGTATATAGAAATTTTAGAAAGCATAGGTTATACAGAAACTTGATGAGATTTATATGCATTTGAAGTATCATAGGAATTTCCAGTTCTATATCTCTTGGAGAAGTGTTCTTTTATGTTCAATTTAGATTCTTCTACGATAATCGTGATGCTATTTTTTTTTTCTTGTTAAACCAATTTCATAGTTAAGCATGACAACTCTAAAATCCAACCGATTACTCAAAAAGCCACTGCACAACAATTCATGACATCATTTGACTCTCACGAATTCATGATATAGTTGACATTGAACTGATCAAACAGAACATCATTCACACATATAACTATTCTTCAAGGAATGTTTTGTGCTTTACCTCTTTTACCCCAATAAGGATAGTAATCTTGTTTAGTTAATTTAATACTTTATTTTATAGTTATTTTTTATTTTATATTAATTTTTCTAAAAGTAATACCTTTTTATATAAGACAATTATAACTTAGTGACAATATAATTTTTATAATAAAATTCTATAATAACTGACAATTCAATTTGTCATTTCAAAAATCATTATGTTTGATATTTTCAAGCTTTAATTTTTAACTTTTATAATCATTTATTAGAAAATGAAATGATTGTTGCTTTCTTAAAATATGCTATTTTTAAATAAGACAATGAAATGATTGTTGTTTTCTTAAAATATAAGAAAATTGGATATTGTTCATTTAAATATAAGAGTAAGTGTATTCAGAAATTATAGGGTTAGAGAAAACAATGTCATTTTAATAAAGAAATGTAAAATAAGTGTTTATGTTACATCGATGTGTGATTTTTATTTATTTTAATTTAAGAAATTTATAAAAGTAAATTTGCTATTAGGACGTTAAGTTTATGTTACTATATTAATTATAAAATATTATCAAATAGGAAAATGTTCTCTTTTTCTTCAAGATAGAAGCATTGATCACATTAGTTGGCTCCAATTATTTGATGAACAACTTTATTCATGTGAAGAAAACTTGGAAAACACATGCGTTATGAGTATGTGATGTGGGTTCCTTTTTTTTATAATAATAAAAATAATAAAGTTATTATAATCATTAGAAATTAAATATAAATATTTTTTATAATTTTATTGTAATGGTTAAGTTTTAAAAAATAATTAAATAAAAAAAAAATAAAAAATATTAATTAAAAAAGTAAAATTAATAAAAAACATTTTAATAATTTTTTTACTAAAAGAGTAAATTTGTAAAACAAGTGTAGAAACTAATTTTCTTGATATATACCAGTGAAAACATATACGTTAATAATAAATGTGTATTCACTTTTTCTAACTTTAAAAATAAATATAAGATTAAGTTATACATTTATTCTCTGTTTTCGTTCAGTTTTGTTAATTCGGTCTTAATATTTTTTGTTTGTTCAATCAGATTCTAATTTTCATCAAATTTTGTTCAATTTTTTTTTTGAAAAAAAATGCATACGTGTCAACCCAGCGACGTGCCATGTGTTAAAGTCAATGTTTTATATTCAATTTGTTCCTTATATTTGTTATTTTTTCTCAATTTACTTCAATTTTTTAATGAACCTATTTTGTCCCTCTCCAAATTAAAACCAAATTAAATTTTTATATAAATGTTATAATTATTTTATTAAAAGTCATATTTTTATTAAATATTTTTTGTTTAGGACTACAATTAGTTTAAAATTAGAACGGAAATTTTGAGAATGAAGACTAATATCATTGATTTAAAATTTTGAATTAATTGAAATCCTAAACCAAAAATATTTAATAAAAATTTGAATTTTAATAAAGACATCATTGTAACATTTTTATAAAATTTAAATTTGGTCCTAATTTGGACATGGACAAAATTGCTCCATTTAAAAAAAATGAGTCTAAATTAAAGAAAAATAAAGAATATAGAAACCAAATTGAATATAAAATATTGACTAATGTGGCATGTTGTTGGGTTGACATCTGGACTTTTGTTAACAAAAATCACGAAATGTGACATGTGACAATCAATGTTCATTACCCTTATTAAAACTGAGTTATCAAAAAATGACTAAATTGAACAAAATTGACAAAACTGAACATAAATAGGAACCAAGAGTGTAATTTAACAAAAATATAAATAATTTTATTAAATAAATATTTTATTTATTTTGTAGATAAAGTTTATGTATTAAAGATATTTATTTTAGTTCAAAAGTGATGAATATAAAAGAAAAATTAAATAAATGAAACATTTAAATATAATGAACCGGTTACTTAAAAGGTGAAAATTATAAAACTATTGGACTTAGCTGCAAACCTTTTAAATTTATTATGGACGTACCTGCAAAATTTCAAATTTATAAGGGACCTATTTGTAAAGTTTTTAAATTTAACAGGAACCTACTTGTAAATATTTTAAATTTATCAAGGACTTACCTACAAACTTTTTTAATTTATCAGGGACCTACCTGCAAAATTTTTAAATTTATAAGGCACCTACTTGTAAAGCTTTTAAATTTAACGGTACCTACCTACAAATTTTTCAAATTTAGCAGGGACCTATCTGCAAATTTTTTAAATATATCAGGGACTTACTTGCAAAGTTTTTAAATTTTTCAGGGACTTACCTGAAAATTTTTAAATTTATGAGAGACTTACCTGCAAAATTTTTGAATTTATCATGAATGTACATGTAAATATTTTAAATTTATCAGGACTTACCTGCAAAACTTTTAAATTTATCAGGGACCTACCTACAAAGTTTTAAATTTAAAAGGGACCTACTTTGAAAGTATTTAAATTTAACAGGGATCTACTTGCAAATAATTTAAATTTACCAGGTAATTAGCTCCAAAGCTTTTAAATTTATGAAGGATCTACCTGCAAAATTTGAAATTTATAAGGAATCTACCTGCAAAGTTTTTAAATTTAACAGGGACCTACCTGCAAATATTTTAAATTTAACAGGGACTTACCTGCAAATATTTTAAGTTTAACAGGGACTTATCTGCTAAGTTTTTAAATTTATAAAGCACCTACTTGCAAAGTTCTTAAATTTAATAGGTACATACCTACATATATTTCAAATTTATCAGGGACCTATATGCAAAGTTTTTAAATTTTTTAGAGAATTATTTGTAAAATATTTAAATGTTACATAGACCTACATGCAAATATTTTAAATTTTCTAGGGACTTAACTGCAAATATTTTAAATTTATCAAGGACTTATCTGCAAAGTTTTTAAATTATTTAGAGACCTACTTGTAAATTTTAAAATTCATAAGGTACGTAATTGCAAAGTTTTTAAATTTAGCAGGGACCTACCTGCAAATATTTCAATTTTTTTGGGAATTACCTTTAAAGTTTTTAAATTTATCAAGGACCTACTTGCAAAAATTTTAAATTTATCAGGGTCTTAGCCATTAGCGGAACTAGGTAATGACAAGGAAGAGCCACGGCTCACCCATTTTTTTTTTTGAATTTTTTTTACATATATTTATATATTTTTTAAAATTATAATATATATTATTTATATTAAGATTATATTATGGAAAATTATAATAAAAGATAAATAAAATTTTTTAATGGAGACATTAATTTATAAAAGAGATTAGGTTTTTTTTATCTGATTATAAAATCTTTCTACCATGTAAATTATCATGAAAGTGTGTGAAGAGAGATAAATACAAATTCTTGCATGATCTCTCACAGATCAAGGTTAGTATCTTATTATGATTTATGTATCGCTACCTATGGTAATTTTTTTTTAAGTTTTGAATTTATACA